>Ga0181556_1000229_pt1 | contig 61662 bp, 54 predicted proteins | sample 011ome_14_FD_148651 | JGI IMG/M metagenome (GOLD analysis project Ga0181556, IMG submission 148651) | Coastal salt marsh microbial communities from the Groves Creek Marsh, Skidaway Island, Georgia - 011505AT metaG (spades assembly) | ecosystem: Environmental > Aquatic > Marine > Intertidal zone...
CCGCCTTCGGGCTCGGCCATCACGAGGCCGTCGCGCGTAAACATGCGCACGCGCGCGAACTGGGTCTTGCCCGCCGGCGATCCGAATTCGCGCGCGCAGATCGCGTGCAGGCGCGGACGCTCGAGCTGCGCGTGACCGATCAGCCGGCGGATGAGCGGACGGACGAAGACCTCGAAGGACACGAAGGAGCTCACCGGATTGCCCGGCAGCGTGACGATGGGGGTCGATCCCACCATGCCCGACCCCTGCGGCATCCCGGGCTGCATCGCGACCTTGACGAAGTCGACACCCCCGAGCCGCGTGAGGACCGCCTTGACCGTGTCGTAGGCGCCCATGCTCACGCCGCCTGACGTGAGGATGAGGTCGCTGCGCTCCGCCTCCTGTCGCAGCACGCGTTCCAACTCCGCCTCGTCGTCGGGCACCGGGCCGACGCGGACAGCCTCGGCTCCGGCTTCGCGCACCGCAGCAGTCAGCATGTAGCTGTTGGAGTCGACGATCTGCCCGGGCCCCGGCTCCACGCCGGGGTCGACGAGCTCGTCACCCGTGGAGATGACGCTCACACGTGGGCGCCGATGGACGGGGATCTCCGCGAGGCCGACAGCCGCCAGCATGGCGATCACACGGGCGTTGATCGCCATCCCCGGCTCGAGCACGACGTCACCGGCAGCGACATCCTCGCCGCGACGACGGATATGGGCCCCGGGATCGGGCGTGCGGGTGATGGCCACCTCCGCCGTCGATCCGTCGGTCCACTCGACCGGGACGACCGCTTCGGTGCCCTCCGGGATGGGCGCCCCGGTCATGATGCGCACGGCGGTACCGGACTCGAGTCGCGTCGCGGGCTCCTGGCCTGCGGCGATGTCTCCGCGCACAGGCAGGCGGACGGGCGTCGACTCCGAGGCACCCGCGAGATCCGCGACGCACACGGCGTAGCCGTCCATCGAGCTGTTGTCGAAGGAGGGAAGCGGCCAGCTCGCGGACACCGCCTCGGCGAGCACGAGCCCGTCAGCGTCGATGAGGGAGACAGCCTCCGCAGGCAGCGGCTGCGCATCACCCAGGACGATCCGCTGGTGCTCCTCGACCGATCTCATGTCAGACCTCTCCCTCGAGTGCACGCGGCAGCCATGCGCGCAGAGCCGGACCGAGGTCCTCGCGCTCGAGTGCGAGCTGGATGACGGCCTGGAGATACGAGAGGCGATCACCCGTGTCGTAGCGGCGCCCAGTGAAGAGCACGCCGTGCACCCTGCCCGCGATCGCGAGCTCGCGAAGGGCGTCGGTGAGTTGGATCTCGCCACCGCGACCGGGAGGCGTCTGTGCGAGCACGGAGAAGACCTCCGGATCGAGGATGTAGCGGCCGATGACCGCGAGAGTGCTCGGCGCGGCGGCCGCGTCCGGCTTCTCGACGAGGTCGGTGACCTGGACTACGCCGTCCTCGTCCGTGGGCGTCACCGCAGCGCACCCGTAGAGCGAGATCTGGTCGCGGGGGACCTCCATGAGGCACAGCACCGAGCCACCGAGTCGGTCGCGCACCTCGATCATGCGCTCGAGCACCGCGTCCCGCGGATCGATGAGGTCGTCGCCGAGCATGACGGCGAAGGGGTGCAGGCCCACGTGACGCTCGGCCATGAGCACCGCGTGGCCGAGGCCGAGGGCATCGCCCTGGCGGACGTAGTGGATACGTGCGAGGTCATTGGACTCGGTGACACTGCGCAGGCGCGCGGCATCGCCCTTGGCCTCCAGCGCGGACTCGAGCTCGAGGTTGCGGTCGAAGTGGTCCTCGAGAGGGCGCTTGCTGCGGCCGGTGACGAAGAGGATGTCATCGAGGCCCGCGGCGACCGCTTCCTCCACGACGTACTGGATGGCCGGCTTGTCGACGACGGGCAGCATCTCCTTGGGTGTTGCCTTGGTCGCGGGGAGGAACCGCGTGCCGAGTCCGGCCGCAGGGATGACCGCCGTCGTCACGCGCATGGGGACACCCTAGGAGAATGCCGGCGTGAGCACCTCCGACACCGACCCCTTGGCTGCCAAGGCGACCGCGCGGGCCGAGGCCCGGGCCGGACGCCGCGCGCGGCCGCGGCCCGACCCCGCAGCCCTGGCGGACCGGGTGCTGGACCTGGTCGAAGCGCTCCCCGGACCCCGTCGCGTGACGTGCTACGCCTCCTACGGCACCGAGCCTGAGACGACGCTCCTGCGCGAGCGACTCGCGTCCGCGGGATTCGAGGTGCTGCTCCCGCGCGTCGTCGACACGGACCTGGAATGGGTGGTCGACGGCTCGGACACCGAAGTGTCATCCATGGGGATCGCCGAGCCGAGCGGTCCGGCGGTCCCGCTCGAACCCGTGCGCGCGATGCTCATGCCCGCCCTGGCGGTCACTGCACTGGGAGACAGGCTGGGCAAGGGAGGCGGCTACTACGACCGCGTGCTGGCCTCGCTCGAGCGCGGAAGCGTGATGCTCGTCGCCCTCGTCGGTGACGACGACGTGGTCGCGTCACTGCCGACTGAGCCGCACGACCAGCGCGTGGACGCCGTCGTGACACCCACGCGTGTCCTGCGCTGCTCCCCCGCGGCCAGCACAGACCGCTAGGGATCCCGGCGCTACAGGCCCAGGGTCCGGGCGAGAGCGAGCCCTGCCATCACAGCGAGCACGCTTCCGGCAACCGAGATCGCGATGTTGGCCACGGACGCCATACGCCGTCCCTCGCGTGCGAGGAGCAGCGTGTCGAAGGCGAATGTCGAGAAGGTCGTGAGCGCGCCGCAGAAGCCGACCCCGGCGAAGAGCAAGAGATCCGAATCGGCGGAGACGAGCAGGACACCGAGGAGGAACGACCCGGTGATGTTGGCCGTGAGGATCGACCAGGGGAAGCGACCGGAGATACGCAGCACGAGCAGGTAGCGCACCGCAGCGCCCAGGGCACCCCCCGCACTCACGAGCAGCACCGCGGTCATGCGACGGCCCGGTGTCGTCGCAGGGCATGCCCGCCGGTCGTTCCGAGCCAGAGCGCGAGCAGTCCGCCGATCAGTGTCGCGACGACGTACGCCGCGCTCGCCAGGCCGCGCCCCTCCTCGGCGAGGAGGACCGCATCGGCGGCGAAGGCGGAGAATGTCGTGAAGCCGCCCAGGACACCGATCCCGAGGAAGGGTCGCCACAGGGGATGCCGCGCGGGGTGCGCGAGCACGTAGGCGACGAGGAGCCCCATGAGCACGCAGCCGAGGACGTTGACGGCGAGGGTGGCCCATGGCAGGGCGACCCCGAAGTGCTCGGCCGCGACGTCGACCCCGTAGCGCGCTGTCGCACCGAGCGCGCCACCCAGGGCGACGACGAGGACCGCGCGCACCTGCTCGCCGCGCGCGGCATGGCCCTGCGACACCGTCATCGAGGGGGCGCCGTCACCGTCAGGCGTCGCGGCGTACGAAGAGGATCCAGGCGGGAATCGCGATGACGAGGAACCATCCGCCGAAGACCGCCAGGTGGCCCCACGCCTCGGCCCCTTCCGTGGACACCGCGGCCGCACCGCCGGAGAACGGAAGGACCCAGTCGATCCAAGTCCAACCCTGCACGAAGGCAATGGCACTCACGATGGGCTCGATGAGCACCGCGAGGACGATCGGGGCGATGATCCCGACCGGCTGATTGCGCGTGAGCGCGGTGATCGCGAGGGCAATGAGGACGAAGAGCACGACGTAGAGCACGGCGCGCACCCCGGAGGCACCCCACGCGGTCTCGTCCCACGTCGCGCCGGTGCCGGAGATGACTCCGCCCAGGGCCTGCGCGAGGACGATGGTCGTGATCGCCAGGATTGCCGCGACGATGATGACGAGCGCCACCATGATCGTCTTGGCGAGGAAGACCGGCGTACGTCGCGGGAAGGTCGCGAGGGTGATCCGGATGAGGCCGTGGCGATACTCCTGGCCGAACGCCGCCGCCCCGATCGCGCAGAGCACGGCCGCGGTGAGCGGCAGGAAGCCCGCGAGGCCCCCCGTGCCCGCGTCATCCGGCGGACCCCCTGCCTCCGGACCGAGATTGCCCACCAGCCAGGAGACGAAGAGTGCGAGTCCGGCGGGGACGAGCATGGCGAGTCCGATGAGAGCCCATGTGGAACGCACGGTGCTGATGCGGACCCACTCATAGCGCAGCGCGCCGGTCATGATGCCTCCCCGAACGCGAACTGCTGACCGTCTCCCGTGAGCTGCATGAAGGTCTCCTCGAGACTGGCCTTGCGGGTCGCGAGCTCGAGGACGGTGACGCCGCTGTCAAAGGCGAGGTGACCGATCTCGTCGGTCGTGAGACCCGTGACTCCGAGGGTCTCGCCTTCCTGCGTCACCGATCCCCCCGCCGCGCGCAGCAGCGATGCCAGTCGGGTCAGGTCGGTGCAGCGGACGACGACGTCGCTGCGCTGCGAGACGAGCTCGTCGACCGTGCCGTCGGCCACGAGTCGGCCGCGCGCGATGACGACGACGTGATCCGCCATGAGCTGCATCTCGGACAGCAGGTGGCTGGATACGAGTACGGCGCGCCCGTCCGCGGCGTAGTGGCGCAGGAACTCGCGCAGCCACTGGATGGACTGGGGATCGAGACCGTTCGCCGGCTCGTCGAGCATGAGGGCGTGGGGCTCGGCCAGCACCGCCCCGGCAAGGCCGAGACGCTGTGCCATGCCGAGGGAGAAGGACTTGGGCCGCTCATCGGCGACCTCGGTGAGCCCGACCATCGCGAGGACCTCGTCGATGCGGGACTCGGGCAGCCGGGCTTCGGTGGCCAGCATGCGCAGGTGATCGCGCGCCGTGCGTCCGGGGAGGAACGGCCGGGCGTCCAGGTGCGTGCCCACGACGCGACTGGGGTGAGCGTGATCGCGCAGGGGCTTGCCGTCGAAGAGGGTGCGCCCCTCCCCGCGATCCAGGCCCAGCATGAGGCGCATCGTGGTGGACTTGCCGGCGCCGTTCGGGCCCAGGAAGCCCGTGACGACCCCATCGGGGACAGTGAAGGACAGGTCGTCCACGGCGCGAACGCCGCCGAACGACTTGCCGAGGTGCTCGACATCGATAGCCACGTCCGGGACCCTACCCGCGGGCATCCCCGGGGACGGCTCCTCGTCCACAGGACCGGGTGCGCTGCCGGCCGCCGCGTTTAGCACTCCCCTGCACTGAGTGCTAACATCGGAGCTCCCCCAAGGAGGTTCGAGTGCCCACGTACCAGTACGCGTGCACCGCCTGCGGTCATGAACTCGAGGCGGTCCAGTCCTTCAGCGACGATCCGCTGACCACCTGCCCTGACTGCGGCGGCGCCCTGCGCAAGCTCTTCGGCAACGTGGGCGTGGTCTTCAAGGGCTCCGGCTTCTACCGGACCGACTCGCGCAAGTCCGGCGACTCGAGTGCGTCCACGTCCTCGAGCGACTCCGGGACGAAGAAGTCCGACTCCTCCACTTCATCGACATCGACATCGTCGACAGCCACCTCGTCGACATCGTCGTCTAGCTCGACCACGTCGTCCTCCTAGGGCTCGCCCTCCCACTCCTCACCGTCCCTGTGGATGACGAGGAGAGGCATCGCTGCGTCTGCACTTAGCGTCGGCACGTGAACTCTGTGCGCTTGGCCCTGTATCGATTCCGTCGTCCGCTTGCAGCAGCGAGTGCGGGGCTCGCGGTCCTGCTGCTCGCGGCGGTCCTGCGGCCCGCATCGGATGCGCTGGTCGACGTCACCGTCGCCGCCGTGGACCTGCCCCCCGGATCCACCCTCACCGCAGAGGACATCGCTGTCGCTCCCCTGCCTGCGGACTACCTGCCGCCCGGCGCCCTGGTCGATGCGGAGGAGGCACTCGGCCGCACCATCACGGGAGGCATCGCCGCGGGAGAGCCCCTGACTGAGAGCCGACTCATGGCCCAGGGGCCTCGCGCCGACGGCCTGCACACCGTGCCCGTGCGCCTCGCGGACGCGGAGGCCGCGGGCCTGCTCACTCCCGGATCCGTGATCGATCTCGTCCTGGCTTCAGGGGACACGGGGGGCCGGGTCATTGCCGAGGGCGTCCAGGTCGTCACGGTGCCCCAGCGCGAGGCGACGGCAGGCTTCGGCCAAGCCACGCGCTCCGCCGGTAGTCTCGTCGTCGTCGCGACGGACCGCCGCACGGCGGTGGCTCTCGCGGCCGCGGGCTCGCAGCCCGGACTCGGTGTCGTGCTGCGCTGACGCGGCAGATCGGTCCAGGCACGCAGACCAGGAGGAACGCCGGCATGATCAAGGGCTTCAAGGAATTCGTCTTCCGCGGCAATGTCATCGACCTCGCGGTCGCGGTCGCGGTCGGCACGGCGCTCGCCGCACTGGTCGCTGCGGTCACGCAGGCCATCATCGAGCCGATCGTCGGCTGGATCCTGAGCCTCATCGGGGGATCCGACGGCAGCATCGGCGGCACGATCACACTGGCCGACGGCTACGAACTCAACTTCGCGCTCCTCATCGGCGCTGTCATCACCTTCTTCGTCACGCTCGCGGCGCTCTACCTGTTCTTCGTCGCGCCCATGAACAAGTACCGCGCGATCACCGGTCAGGGTGGCGTTGACACGCGTCCCGCGGACGTGAAGCTCCTCGAGGAGATCCGCGACCTGCTCAAGCAGCAGCAGGCCGGGGGCACCGCTCCGGGCAGCACCACCCCCGCCGACTGATCGTCACCCGTGATGCGGCGGCCGTTGCTCGAGATAGTGGCGGTCGTCGTAGGAGTCGACACCCTCGTCTGACGTGATGTCGGGCAGCAGGCCGCTCGCAGGCAGGGGTGACCGCACCGCTCCGGCGGCGACCAGCGACTCCGCGATGGCGCTCCCCAGGAAGGCTATGTCGTCATCGTCGATGACGAACGGCGGCGAGACCTGGAGTGCCCCCGAGGCAAGATTGCGCGTGAGGACACCGCGCTCGCGCAAGGCGGCAAGCACCCGGGCTGGCACTCCGGCTGCCTTGGCCTCGTCGGTGTAGTCCACCGCGGCAAGCAGACCCACGCCCGCGCGCACCTCGCTCACGACGTCGTACGCCGCGAGCGGCAGGAGGGCGGCGCCGAGACGGTGCTGCAGTGCGTCCACGCGAGTGACGAGGTCCTCGCGCTCGAGGATGTCCAGGTTGGCCAGGGCGACCGCGCACGCCGTGGCATGCGCGGAGTAGGTGTATCCGTGACGCCACATGACCGACTCGTCGCGGCGCTCCCAGAAGGGCGCCGCGACCGATCCCGCGACGAGGACGGCGCCAAGCGGGATGTATCCCGAGGTGATCCCCTTGGCGGTGAGCACGACATCCGGGTCGAGCGACCAGCGCGTGCTCGCGAACATGTCCCCGGCGCGGCCGTATCCGCAGATCACCTCGTCCGCGACGAAGAGGACCCCGTGACGGCGGCAGATCTCGCGCACGCGATCCAGGTAGCCGCGCGGAGGGGCGTAGACACCACCCGCACCGATGATCGGCTCGCAGAAGAACGCGGCGACATCATCCCGCCCGGCCAGCAGGGCCTCCAGGGCGTCGGCGTCATCCCACGGCACCTGGACCACCGCGGGATCGAGGGTCCCATGGCCGGCCCTGTTGGCCGCGATGCCCGCAAGACTCGTGCCCGCGAGGTGCATGCCGTGATAGGCGTGCTCGCGGGTGACGATGACGCTGCGACCCGGCTGACCCATCTCCGCCCAGTAGCGGCGGACGAGCTTGACCGCGGTGTCGACCGAATCGCTCCCGCCACTGGTGAGGAAGATGCGCGCCTGCGACATCGGCGCCATCTCGGCGAGCCTGTCCGCGAGGTCGAGCGCGGGGCGCGTCGCAAGATCACCGAAGGCGGAGTACGACGCGAGCCGACGCATCTGCGCCGCGGCCGCCTCGGCGAGTTCCTCACGCCCGTGGCCGACGTTGCAGTACCAGAGTCCCGCGGAGGCATCGAGGTAACGGCGCCCCTGCTCATCGATCACATGCGCGCCCTCGCCGCGGTCGATGACCAGCTCGCCCTGGTCTGCCACCGCGGCCATGTCGGCAAAGGGATGCCACAGTCGCGTCCCGGCCCACGGAGCAGACGTCGCGTCTTCCACAGCCGCAGGCTAGCGTGACGTCCGTGCGCATCATCCTGCTCGGAGCCACGGGCTACACCGGTCGTCTCACGGCCGAGGCCATGGTGCGAGCCGGCCTCGCCCCGGTCCTCGCGGGCCGGCGTCACGATGCCGTCGCACGCCTGGCGGACCGACTCGCCCCGCTCGCCCCGCGCCCGGCCACCGAGCCGGGCATCGCCGTCGCCGACGCCGGCGATCCGGCGTCGGTGCGCCGACTGCTGCAGTCCCCGGATGACGTGCTCGTCTCGACCGTCGGCCCCTTCGTGGAGTGGGGCGATGCCGCGGTCGAAGCCACCGTCGACGCGGGTGCGGCGTACCTCGACTCCACCGGCGAACCGCCCTTCATCCGCCGCATCTTCGACGAATTCGGTCCGCGCGCCGCCGCTACAGGAGCACGCCTCATCACGGCCTTCGGCTATGACTACGTCCCCGGCAACCTCGCGGGAGCGCTCGCGCTGCGTCGCTGCCGCAAGGCGGGGCGTCCGGCTACCCGACTCGATATCGGCTACTTCATCGACGGCACCTTCGGCATCAGTTCCGGCACGCGCGCCAGCGCCGCGGGCGTGCTGCTCGCCCCGAGCTATGCGCGTCGCGGCGGAGCGATCGTCGAGCGGCGCTCCTCGGGCGGGCGCACCCGCACGTTCGACCTCGGACGCGGGCGCACCTGGAAGGGACTCCCGGTGGCCGGATCGGAGCACCTCGCGCTCCCCCTCACCGACCCCGACGTCGCCGACATCGAGGTGTGGCTCGGCTGGGCGGGCAAATGGACACCCGCCGCGGCGTACGCCGGCACCGCCCTCGGCGCCGTGGCCGCGGTGCCCGGCGCGGGCGATCGGGCGATGCGCGCGCTGCGCCAGCGCCTGGGGCGCACCACGGGTGAAGGGCCGGATGCAGCAGGACGCGCGGCGGCACGCACGGTGGTGCAGGCGGAGGCCTTCGATGCTGTCGGCCGCGCTCTCACCACCGTCCGCATGGAGGGCCCCTCGCCCTACGACCTCACCGCCGAGCTCCTCGCGTGGGGTGCGGCCATGGCCGCCACGCACGACGTCACCCCCGGCGCACACGGCCCGGTCGACGCCTTCGGCCTCGATGCCCTCGAGCGCGGCTGCGCCGACATGGGCCTCATCGCGGTCGAGTAGCAGCACGAGGGCAGCAGGGCCATGACCGAGACCGTGATGACCGAGCGCGAATGGCGCGCGTGCGACGCAGCGCACACCCGGCGCGTGACCGCCTGGGTCGCGCCGCGCCTGGAGCGGCGCCGACACGGGATCAGCCATCCGGTCGACGACTTCCTCTTCGACTACTACTCGTGGAGGCCAGCTCAGCTCGCGCGCTGGCATCCCGGCGCGGGCGTGCTCCTCACGGGTGACGTGAGCGGCTTCCAGAATGTGCGCGGATACTTCGTCGATGCCGAGGGGGCACGCGTCGATCCGTCGGCACTCCCGGTCGACCTCCTCCGATCGACACTGCACCTGCTCGAAGCCACCGCCTCGCGCCCCGCATCGTTCGGCTGCTTCGGTCGGCACGAGTGGGCGATGGTCTATCGGCAGTCCCCCGAGGAGATCCGCCACTCCGCGTGGCCACTGCGGCTGCCGCCGGAGGACATCGCGCGCGTCGTGGAGTCGAGTCCCCTGCGATGCACGCACTTCGATGCCTTCCGCTTCTACACCGATCAGGCACGGCCCCTCAATGTCGTCCAGCCGACCCGGGCGACGCAGCCCGAGCTCGAGCAGCCGGGATGCCTGCACGCCACGATGGATCTCTACAAGTGGTGCTTCCGCGCCTACCCCGCGGTGAGCGCTGATCTCACGGCCGACTGCTTCGCCCTCGCGCGCGAGGTCCGCGCTGTCGACATGCAGGCCTCGCCGTACGACTTGGGCGCGCTGGGCTACGCGCCGATCGCCATCGAGACGCCGGAGGGGCGCGCCGCGTACGTCGAGCACCAACGCGACTTCGCCGCGCGGGGTGCCCTCCTGCGCGCGCGGCTCGCCGACGCACTGCGCCACGCGCTATCCGTCGGAGCCCCTGCATGACCTCCCAGGCCGGTGCGGCCCTGCTGCGCCTTGCCGCCTTCGGGATCGCCGCGGTCCTCGTGGGGCTCGTGCTCGCCGTCTTCGCGGCCGGGGCTTCCACCCCGGAGGAGGAGGCCGGGATCGCGACGCTCCAGACGGCCGTGTTCTTCTTCGGCCCGCTCGCCGCGATCGCCACCCTCGCCTTCATCGTCGTGCTCGCGCTCACCAGGCCCGTGTCACTTGCCGTGCGTCGGAAGGCAGCGCGGGTCGTCGCCGTCGTCTACGCGGCGCTCGGACTGGGCCTCGCCGCGCTCCTGGCACCCACCTGGTGGGGGCTGCTGGGAGGAGTCGCGTCGGCAGGTGCCGCCGTCATGGCGTGGTGGCTACTCGGGCGACCCGATCCGACGCCCGTGGACTAGGACCGCGGATAGGGCACCCCTGCAGCGTCGAACTCCGCGAGGATCTCCTCATAGCGCGCGTCGATGCGGGCGGCCGTCGCATCGTCATAGTCCCGTCGCCACCTGCCGATGTGCGCCTGCTGGGGCAGCACGTTGGCGTCGAACCACTGCGTGAGACGCCGGTCAGGTCCGACTCCGATCGCCTCGAGCAAGCCGGCGAGTGTCGCCTCGCGGTCGGTCACGGTGAGCTCGTGCAGGTCGACACGCACGAATCTCCCGGGGGGACATGCCTGCTCGGCGCGGTGCGCGTCGATCATCCGCTCGCGCCACTCCTCGAGGGCGGTGAAGACATCGGCGGGACCGAAGGGCTTGGACACGAACGACGCGGCGACATCGCGGCCATCGCGCATCATGTGCACGACGACGCCGTCGGGGAAGAGCGCGAGCACGCGATCGGCCGCGCGCGCATTCGCCGGCGTGGTGTCGACCCAGCGCGCCTTGCCCTCACCGCGGGACTGGGCGTCCGCCCACTTGCCGGACGAGACGACCGACTCCGCGAAGTGCCGAGAGGATCGCAGGGGATCCTCAGCGAATCCCGCGACGTACTCCTCACACGCGGCACGCATCTCCTGCTCGTCCAGGCGCCGGAAGAGCCCTGACCGGGCGCCCGAAGGCTTGATCCGCACGTACCAGTGCTCCCACAGCGCGTCGACGACCTGCTGCGGTGTCACCAGGCCCGCATAGGCGTCGGCAACTCCGCCCCGCGACGCGATGAACCTGAGCTCACGCGGATTGGTCGCGCGCAGGTCGTGATGCCTGCCGAGCAGTCGACCAGCGATCGTCGTACCGCTACGCCCGGTGCCGCCGACGAAGACGGGCCGGTCCGGGACGAGCCACTCGGTCACGCGCGATCCTCACTTGCGCTTGCGCTTGGACCGCTCCGCGCGACGACGCTCCGCCCGACTCGCGTTGGGATCGAGTTCGATCTCCTCGCCGTCTGCCTGGAGCGTCTCGTGCCTGACGCCGCCTTCGGCGGAAGGCGCGGAGTACTCCAGCACCTGCGGACGCGAGGGACCGAGCCCCTTGGCGGTGACCGCGGGGGCGGACTTCGCGGCGGCGGCGATGGCCTGGACGACTGCCGTAGCCGGAGCCTGCGTGACCGCTGCGGCAGCCTCGGCCGCCTCCTCGCTCACCGGCGCCGGTGCCTGCACCTCGACGTGGAAGAGGTAGCCGACGGTCTCCTCCTTGATCGCATCCATCATCGCGGTGAAGAGCTCGTAGCCCTCGCGCTGGTACTCGATGAGCGGATCGCGCTGCGCCATCGCGCGCAGGCCGATGCCGTCGCGGAGGTAGTCCATCTCGTAAAGGTGCTCACGCCACTTGCGATCGAGCACGGAGAGGATCACGCGACGCTCGAGCTCGCGCATGACCTCCTCGCCGAGCTCGGCCTCGCGACGGTCATAGGCGAGGTGGATGTCATTGGTGAGCTCCTCGGACAGGAACTCCGCGGACAGCCCTGCGCGACCCGCGCCGGACTGCTCCTCGAGCTCCTCGACGGCGATCCCCACCGGGTAGAGCTGCTTGAGCGCCGTCCAGAGCTTCTCGAGATCCCAGTCCTCCGGGTAGCCCTCGGCCGTGGCCGACGTGACGTAGCCGGCGATGACCTCGTCGAGGAAGGTGCGCACCTGCTCGTGGATGTCCGCACCCTCGAGCACCTGCTTGCGCTCGTCGTAGATCACCAGGCGCTGGCGATTGAGGACGTCGTCGTACTTGAGGACGTCCTTGCGGATCTCGAAGTTCTGGGCCTCGACCGACGTCTGCGCCGAGCGGATCGCGTTGGTGACCATCTTGGCCTCGATGGGCACGTCGTCGGGGACGTTGAAGCGCCGCAGGAAGGAGTCGACCATCTCCGACTTGAACAGGCGCATGAGGTCGTCCTCAAGCGAGAGGTAGAAGCGCGTCTCGCCCGGATCGCCCTGGCGACCGGAGCGGCCGCGCAGCTGGTTGTCGATGCGCCGGGACTCGTGGCGCTCGGTGCCCAGGACGTAGAGGCCGCCGAGAGCGATGACCTCCTCGTGCTCCGAGGCGACCGAGGCCTGCGCCGCGGCGAGGGCCTCGGGCCACGCCTTCTCGTACTCCTCGGGATCCTCGACCGGGTCCAGGCCACGGCGCTCGAGCTCCTGCGCGGCCCGGAACTCCGAGTTGCCGCCGAGCATGATGTCGGTGCCGCGGCCAGCCATGTTGGTCGCGACGGTGACGGCACCCTTGCGACCCGCCTCGGCGATGATCGACGCCTCGCGCTCGTGGTTCTTGGCGTTGAGCACCTCGTGGCGCACGCCGCGCTTCTTGAGTTCCTGCGAGATGGTCTCGCTCTTCTCGACGCTCGTGGTGCCGATGAGGACGGGCTGGCCCGCCTGATGGCGCTCCTCGATGTCGTCGATGACCGCGGCGTACTTGGCGTCCTCCGTGCGGTAGACGAGATCGGGCTCGTCGAGACGGACCATGGGCCGGTTGGTCGGGATCGGGACGACGCCGAGCTTGTAGATCTGGTGGAACTCGTTGGCCTCGGTCATGGCCGTGCCGGTCATGCCCGAGAGCTTGTCGTAGAGGCGGAAGTAGTTCTGGAGCGTGATCGTGGCGAGCGTCTGATTCTCCGCCTTGATCTCCACGCCTTCCTTCGCCTCGATGGCCTGGTGCAGGCCCTCGTTGTAGCGACGGCCCTTGAGCAGGCGCCCCGTGTGCTCGTCGACGATGAGGATCTCGCCGTCGAGGATGACGTAGTCGCGGTCGCGCTTGAAGAGTTCCTTGGCGCGGACCGCGTTGTTGAGGAAGCCGACCAGCGGGGTGTTGACCGTGTCGTAGAGGTTGTCGATCCCGAGTTGGTCCTCGACCTTGTCGATCGCGGTCTCCAGGACGCCGATGGTCTTCTTCTTCTCGTCGACCTCGTAGTCCTCGTCGCGCTGCAGCAGGCGCGCGATGCGGGCGAACTCGGCGTACCACTTGGTCGGCTGGTCGGCCGGGCCGCTGATGATGAGCGGCGTGCGCGCCTCGTCGATGAGGATGGAGTCGACCTCGTCGACGACGGCGAAGTTGTGGCCGCGCTGGACCATCTCGGTCGTGGACCACGCCATGTTGTCGCGCAGGTAGTCGAAGCCAAACTCGTTGTTGGTGCCGTAGGTGATGTCCGCGGCATACGCCTCGCGGCGCTCGGCCGGCGTCATGTGCGCGAGGATCACGCCCACCTTGAGCCCGAGGAAGCGATGGACGCGACCCATCCACTCGGCGTCGCGCTCGGCGAGGTAGTCGTTGACGGTGACGACGTGGACGCCCTTGCCGCTGAGCGCATTGAGATAGGACGGAAGCGTGGCCACGAGGGTCTTACCCTCACCGGTGCGCATCTCCGCGATGTTGCCGAGGTGGAGCGCGGCGCCGCCCATGATCTGGACGTCGTAGTGGCGCTGCCCGAGCGTGCGACGGGCGGCCTCGCGCACGGTCGCGAAGGCCTCCGGGAGCAGGTCGTCGAGGGTCTCTCCGTTGTCCAGGCGAGTGCGGTACTCCGCCGTGAGACCGCGGAGCTCCTCGTCGGTCATCGCCAGGAAGTCGTCCTCGATGGCATTGACCTGTCGGGCGATGCTGTCGAGGGTGCGGAGCGTCTTGCCCTCGCCCGCACGGAGAATCTTGTCCAGAATGCCCACCGGGTCATCCTAGACAGTCGGCTGGGTGGGCCGGACAGGCCGCTGGGCTAGCCCTGGCTGCCCGGGGCGGGGCTCCTCGGAGGCGCATCCGCGCCATCGATCCTCACGAGTCCCCAGCGCGCGGCCCGCACGACGGCTTCGGTGCGGGATCGCACCTGCAGTTTCTCGTAGAGGCGACGCACGTGGTTCTTGACCGTGTTGTCGCTGATGACGAGTGCCTCCGCGATCTCATGGTTGGTGCTGCCCGAGCAGAGCAGCACCAGGACCTGCGACTCGCGGCGCGTGAGCGCAGGGGGTCGCGATCCTGCGCCATCGGTCCGGGCACCGGCGTTGACCACGGTCCGCCCTTCGGCGACCGCACGTGCCGCCTGAGCGAGTGCGACCTCATCAATGTCGCGATCGACCGCGCCGCGCACCCCCGCCGAGACGAGGACGCCGAGGAGATCGGGGGTAGCCGCACTCACGAGCGCCAGGATGGGTGCACCGCCGATGCCGTCGCGCAGAGCAGCGACATCGTTGCTGGAGGCACCCATGGGGAGTTCCCACACGACGACGTGCGGCACGGCATCGGCCTCGCCCGCTTCATCGAGCACACTCCACCCGGCGTCGGTGAGGATCGCGCGCACACCATGTCGGACGACAGGGGTCGTCGCGACGACGAGGGCGGTGAGCCCGATCGCCCGGGAGGATGGCACGTCACCAGTGTGGTGGAGATGGTCGGTGCCGGGTGCGGGAGGTGGCCGCAATCGCCGCGGCCCGGGGCAGATCCACTCCGGCCGCCAGCAGAGCCCGCGTGGCCTCGGCCAGGGTCGCCCCGGACGTGACGATGTCGTCGACCACGATCACCGGTCCCGCCGGCGCCCCGACGCAGCGCAGGGCTGCGTCGAGATTGGCCATGCGGTCCACCGCCGTGAGATCCGCCTGATCCCGCGGCTGCCGCGTGAGATCGAGGCAGCGGACCAGGCGCAACTGCGACCCCGACGATGCGTGCGCGAGAGCGCGGCGCACCACCCGCCCCCACGCGTCTTCGCCCCGTCGCCTGCGGGCAGAAGCGGACGAAGGAATCGGGACGACGGCGTAGGGGCCCGTCACGGCGTCCCGCGCGTAGGCCGCCACGGCGGCATCGAGCGCCACGGCAAGAGCCCGCGCGAGAGGCTCGGCGACATCGCGTCGACCGCGCTCCTTCCACGCGTTGATGACCGAGCGTGTGATCCCGGCGTACTCGGCGACGACATGCGTAGGCGCCCAGATCGCGGGTGCCGGCGAGGGCTGATGCAGCCGCGCGCCGCCGCTGAGGTGGGTCTGGCACGTCTCGCACACGGCGCTGCCGGGCCGGCCGCATCCGGCGCAGGCGCCCGGCGATCCGAGGGCGACGACATCCGCGCATGCCGCTGCGAGCACGCGCAGCGCCGATGCGCATAGCGCGGTGACTCCTGTGCCGGGTGTGACGTGCATGCCCCAGTGGGTCATCTCCTCCCGCGCCGGGCAACGGCCTCGTCGACGTCCGTGGATGGCGGCGCCCTGCCGCGCCTGTGCGCACACGGGCCGATGAGGGGTACGATGTGCTGTCGCCCGCCGGACCAACGAAGCCTCGTGCCGTCCGCCGGCCCCTCCTCTTCCTACGAGGTGCACCGCCATGTCCGCTTCCACCACCCCCGACTACAAGGTCGCCGACCTCTCCCTCGCCGCCTTCGGCCGCGACGAGATCCGGCTCGCCGAGCACGAGATGCCCGGCCTCATGGCCATGCGCGAGGAGTTCGGCCCGCGCCAGCCGCTCAAGGGCGCCCGGATCACCGGCTCCCTCCACATGACCGTGCAGACCGCGGTCCTCATCGAGACACTCGTCGCACTCGGCGCCGAGGTCCGCTGGGCGTCATGCAACATCTTCTCGACGCAGGATCACGCCGCGGCCGCCGTCGTCGTCGGACCCGACGGCACCCCCGAGGATCCGCGCGGCATCCCCGTCTACGCCTGGAAGGGCGAGACGCTCGATGAGTACTGGTGGTGCACGGAGAAGGTCCTCATGTGGCCCGATGGCGGTGGCCCCAACATGATCCTCGACGACGGTGGCGACGCCACGCTGCTCGTGCACAAGGGCACGGAGTTCGAGGCCACGGGCGTCGTGCCCAGCACGGACCCCAGTGACTCGGAGGAGTACGCCGTCATCCTCGAGGTCCTCCGACGCTCGCTCGCGGAGGATCCCCAGCGCTGGACCAAGATCGGCGAGGGCATCCGCGGCGTCACCGAGGAGACGACCACTGGCGTGCACCGCCTCTACGAGATGATGAAGGAAGGGCGCCTGCTCTTCCCGGCGATCAACGTCAACGACTCGGTGACCAAGTCCAAGTTCGACAACAAGTACGGCTGCCGCCACTCGCTCGTTGATGGCATCAATCGCGCGACGGACGTGCTGATCGGCGGCAAGGTTGCCGTGATCTTCGGCTACGGCGACGTCGGCAAGGGCAGCGCGGACTCACTGCGCGGCCAGGGCGCCCGCGTCATCGTCACCGAGATCGACCCGATCTGCGCACTGCAGGCCGCCATGGACGGCTACCAGGTCGCGACGATCGACGACGTCGTCGACACGGCAGACATCTTCATCACGGCCACCGGCTGCAAGGACGTCATCACGGCGGATCACATGGCCCGCATGAAGCACCAGGCGATTGTCGGCAACATCGGTCACTTCGACAACGAGATCGACATGGCCGGACTCGCCCGCACACCGGGCGTCGTGCGCCGCACCATCAAGCCGCAGGTCGATGAGTGGACCTTCCCCGATGGCCACTCGATCATCGTGCTCTCCGAGGGTCGACTGCTCAACCTGGGCAACGCCACCGGCCATCCGTCCTTCGTGATGTCCAACTCCTTCACCAACCAGGTGCTGGCCCAGCTCGAGCTCTTCACGCGCCCTGACGAGTACCCGCTGGGCGTGTACACGCTGCCGAAGCATCTCGACGAGAAGGTGGCCCGCCTCCACCTCGACGCCCTGGGCGTCCGCCTCACCGAGCTGTCCAAGGATCAGGCGGAGTACATGGGCGTCGACGTCGCCGGCCCCTACAAGCCCGATCACTACCGCTACTGAGACGTTCCAGAACGGGGTGCGCGCCTTCGGGCACGCACCCCGTTCTGCTTGTCCGAGGGGACTCCGCATGCCGGGAACGGGCCACGGTCGCGGTACTCGCCTAGGGTGATCGAGTGACCGATCCGCAGCCCGCGCCCCCGGCCTGGATGCCTCCGGCTCCCCTCGTCCGGCGCGCACCCGCGGACTACCCCGGCTGCCCGGTCACCGTCGACATCGCGCTCGCTGAGGGGCGCACCCTGATCCCTCCGCGCTGGGGGATCCCCGACGCGATCATCCCCCTGCTCGGCTTCGTCCTGCTCTCCGTGGCGGTCGCTGTCGGCGGCAGTCTCATCTCCCTCCCGCTGCCCTGGCTCCTCCTGCTCGGCATCACCATCCCGTGGATCGCCCTGGCAGGCTGGCCGCTCCTCACGACCGCATTCCAGGGCAACGGCCCCCGCATCGACCTCGGACTCAGGCTCACCTGGAGCGACGTCGGCTGGGGCGTCCTGGGCGGGATCGCCGCTCTTGTCGCCGGAGGCACGATCGCGATGCTGCTCCAGGCCGTCTTTGGCGAGTTCACCTCGGCCGCGGGTGACGTGGGCCAGCAACTCCGCGACGAGGGCACCATGCTCACCCTCGTCGCCTTCGCCGTGTGCGTGGCCATCGGTGCTCCTATCGCCGAGGAGCTGGCCTTCCGCGGCATGGCCTACAACGCCCTGGCCAAGCGAGGGCTGCCCACCGTGTGGGTCATCGCCATCACGACCCTGGCATTCAGCCTCTTCCACCTCGAGCCGCTGCGTGCCCCGATCCTCCTGGCGAGCGGTCTGGTCCTCGGGCTGCTCCGGTGGCGGACACGCGGCCTCGGGGCGCCCATCGTGGCCCACGCCGTCAACAACCTGCCAGGAGCAGCATTCCTGCTCCTGGGATGACACCATGATCCCGTGAGAGGACGAGTCCTGGTCGTCGATGACGACGTCGCCCTGGCCGAGATGCTGGGCATCGTCCTGCGCGGCGAGGGCTTCGAACCGGTCTTCTGCGCCGACGGCAGCGAGGCGCTCCAGGCATTTCGCGACTCGCGCCCCGACATCATCCTGCTCGATCTCATGCTTCCCGGCATGGACGGGATCGACGTGTGCCGCGCGATCCGACTGGAGTCCGGCGTCCCGATCGTGATGCTCACGGCCAAGAACGACACCGTCGACGTGGTGCTCGGACTCGAGTCGGGTGCCGACGACTACGTCGTCAAGCCCTTCAAGCCCAAGGAGCTCGTCGCGCGCCTGCGCGCCCGCGTGCGCCGCAGCGATGAGCCTGCCTCCGGCACCCTCGAGATCGGCGACGTGACGATCGACGTCGCCGGGCACGTCGTGCGACGTGCGGGCAAGGTCGTGCCGCTGACACCGCTGGAGTTCGACCTGCTCGTGTGCCTGGCCCGCAAGCCCTGGCAGGTCTTCACGCGCGAGGTGCTGCTGCAGGAGGTCTGGGGCTACCGTCACGCGGCCGACACCCGCCTGGTCAATGTGCACGTGCAGCGACTGCGCGCCAAGATCGAGCACGATCCGGAGCATCCCGAGATCGTGCTCACGGTGCGCGGCGTGGGATACAAGGCCGGCCCCCCATGACCGCCGGCCCGACGAGTCCTCCGACTCCGAGGGCTGCCTCGGCCCCGAAGTACCTCGTCACGATGTGGCGCCGTTCCCTCCTGCTGCGGGTCACCGTCACCACGCTCATCCTCTCCATCATCGTGATGACGATCCTCGGCTTCCTCCTCCTCTCGCGCGTGACGACGGGCCTGCTCGACTCGGCCGAGCGCACTGCCGTGACCGAGGCGAGTGCCGGCCTTGCCGACGCACAGCGCATCTCGGTTGCCGCCGCCTCGGGCGCGAGCGCCGCGTCTCCCGCAAGCATCGTCGACACGATCGTCGCGTCGCTGGCGACGCGTGCGGGCTCGCCCCCGCAGTACGACGTCCTCCTGCTTGCCGGCGAGACTGAGGGGACCGCCCCCGAGCGCGGCACCAACCTCGTCTCTGATGCCAGTGTGCCCGTGGACCTGCGCGAGGCCGTGCTGCTCACCGAGCGGCAGTCCTGGACCTACACCGAAATCCGCTACCTCGACGGGCGGAGCGCTCCCGGCATCGTCGTGGGCGCACCCCTCGCCGTGACCGACGTCGGCACCTACGAGCTCTACTACCTCTTCCCGCTCACCAACGAGGCGAGCACCCTGGACCTGGTCCGCAGCACGGTGATCGGCACCGGCGTCCTGCTCGTCGTACTCCTCGGCGCCGTGGCCGCGGTGGTCACCCGCCAGGTCGTCGCACCGGTCCGCTCCGCGGCGCGCGTCGCCGAGCAGTTCTCCGAGGGTCACCTGCGCGAGCGCATGGCCGTGCGAGGCGAGGATGACCTCGCCCGCCTCGCCATGGCCTTCAATGACATGGCCGCGAGCCTCGAGGAGCAGATCCACCGGCTCGAGGAGCTGTCGGCGGTGCAGCAGCGCTTCGTCTCCGACGTCTCCCACGAGCTGCGGACCCCGCTCACCACCATCCGCATGGCTGCCGACCTCATCTTCGAGAGCCGCGGCGAGCTCGAACCCCCCGCGGCCCGATCTGCCGAGCTCCTGCAGAACCAGCTCGACCGCTTCGAGAACCTCCTGAGCGACCTGCTCGAGATCTCCCGCTACGACGCCGGCGCGGCCGTGCTGGACCTGGAGACGATCGACCTCGTCTCGCTCGTACGCCGCGCCGTCGACTCAGCTCGCCCCCTGGCCGAGCGACGGGGCACCGAACTCATCGTCACCGCGCTCGAGGATCCGTGCCAGGTCGAGTGCGATCCACGCCGCGTCGATCGCATCCTGCGCAACCTCCTCGACAACGCCGTGGAGCACGGTGAGGGGCGCCCCATCGACATCACCGTCGCCGGTGACGGGAGTGCGGTGGCGGTCACCGTGCGCGACTACGGGGTGGGACTCGCGGAAGGCGACATCGCGCACGTCTTCGATCGCTTCTGGCGCGCGGACCCCGCCCGGGCACGCACGACGGGAGGCACCGGCCTCGGCCTGTCGATTGCCTCCGAGGACACGCGCCTGCACGCCGGCTGGCTCGAAGCATGGGGTGCACGCGGTGAGGGAGCCTGCTTCCGGCTGACACTCCCCTGCCGGGCCGACGTCACCCTCGAGCAGTCTCCGCTGCCCCTCGTGCCGACGGTCGGTGGGATGGACGGCGCCGATCCCGCGGACGCGGAGGATGCGCACGAGACGGACACGGCTGAGGCGCGGACATGAGGGGCCCTCGCGCGCTCATCGCGCTCGCCATGCTGCCCCTCCTCGCGGGCTGCGCGTCCATCCCCACGAGCGGCCCCATCCAGCAGGGCGTCGAGGTCGGGGTCGAGTCGACCGATCAGGTCATCCGCGTGATCGCGCGACCCCCTCAGCCGGACATGACTCCCACGCAGATCGTGTCGGGCTTCCTCCAGGCCTCGGCCTCGTTCGAGGACGATCACGCGGTCGCCCGCGAGTACCTCACCGCGGATGCCGCGCGCATGTGGGATCCGTCGCGAGGCGTGAGCGTCTACGAGGGTGTCCCGACGATCGTCCCCGACGGCGTCACCAATGTCGAGATGACCGCGACGCGCGTCGGCTCCATCAACGACGAGGGTCGCTACCAGGTGGACCCGCCGGGCGGACTCATCGACGAGTCCTTCCGCATGGAGTTCATCGGAGGCAACTGGCGGATCGCCACTCCTCCCCAGGGCCTGCTGCTGTCGCGCTCGGACGTCGAGCGCGCCTTCCGCGCCTTCGAGGTCTACTTCCTCGATCCGACGTTCACCACCCTCGTGCCCGATCCCCGCTACTTCCCCGTCGACGGACCCACTCCGGCGACCGCGCTTACCCGCGCGCTCCTGCGCGGCCCCACGGAGTGGCTCGCGCCCGCCGTCCGCACCGGCTTCCCCGACGGCACGACCCTGGCTGTCGACGCCGTCCCCGTGGTCGACGGCGTGGCGAGAGTCGACCTCGACCCGCAGGTGCGCCTTGCCGACGAGGAGACCCGACGCGCCTTCTCCGCACAGCTCACCTGGACCCTGCGCCAGGTGCCGGGAGTGCGCTTCCTCGATCTCAATGCCGGCGGCCAGGTGCTCGACGTCGGCCTCACCCCCAACCCGCAGCCCGTGGACGCATGGCCCGGACTGGATCCCAATGGCATGCCCGGCGGGGAGACGCCTCTGGGGATCCTCGGGGGGCGGGTCATCGACCTCGATCGCAGCCCACCGCTTCCCGTCCCGGGAGCAGCCGGGTTGGGGAGCCCGCCCCTGGATGGTCTGGCGGTCTCGCTCACCGGAAGCCGCATCGCCGCCCTCGATGCCGACGCCCGGCTGTGGCTGGGCTCGCTCACCCCGGGTGCCCCCCTGCAGGAGGCCGCACTCGAGGCCGGCCAGTCGCGACCGTCGTTCGGTCGTGGCGAGGAGGCATGGGTCGTCGGCCCCGACGGCACGCTCCGACGCATCGACCCCGACGGCAATGCCGTCGTCGTGCCGGTGGACGGGTTGCATCCCAAGGCCGAGTTGGAGTCCATCTCCATGAGTCGCGACGGCACGCGCGCTGCGCTCACCATCCGCCGCGGACCGCGCACCTTCGTGATGCTCGCGATCATCACGGTGCGCGAGGGAGCTCCCCGCATCGAGTCACCCGTGCGCGTCGACAACCGACTCACCACGGTGAGCGATGCTGCGTGGGCGGACGACAACCAACTCGTCATCGTGGGCATCGAGGGTGCCGGCGCCGCCGGGATCTTCCAGATCGATCTCAGTCGCTGGCAGGTCCGCGCACTCGGCGCACCGCCCGGTGCGGTGCGCGTCGCAGCGGCACCGGGATCGCCGATCCTCGCGGCCACGCAGGACCGGCGCATCTGGTCCTACACCTCCGGGCCATGGCGGCTGGGACCGCGCGGCTCCAGCCCGGCGTACCCGGGCAGTTGACCGGCGCGATCACGCGCCCGTGACGACCACGGCACGACCCTCCGGGACGATGACCGCCTGAGCCTCCGCGGGCGCCCAGACGATGGCCCGCCCCTCCGGCACGAGGTCACCGGCACCTGGACCCTCGGAGATCCTCACCTCACCCTCCAGGGCGAGCACGAGGCGATGCCTCCCCGACGGCAGCGTGCAGGGCGCGGTCGAGACGAGGAGGTCGAAGGGCATGCCCGCGGGCTCGAGGCGCTCACCCGGGGACGCGCTCAGGCGCTGCGGGGAGCGATCACGCGCGACCGCGCCGAGGGCTTCCTCCACGGCGACCGGCTTGCTCGTGAGACCCAGGCGCAGGACGTTGTCGGAGCTGGTCATCACCTCGATCCCCAGACCGCCGACGTAGGAGTGGACGATGCCCGCCGACACGGCCACCGCTTCTCCCGGACGGAGTACGTCGTGGTCGAGCAGGACGCTCACCAGGACGCCGGGGTCGCCGGGGAAGGACGCGACGACGCGCTCGAGGGCGATGACGGAATCCGCACTCCAGCCCTGGCGGAAGGCGGCGTCGACGAGGGCACCCGCGATCACCGCGCGCTGCTGAGGCTCGATGTCGAGCACGCGACGGAGGGACGCGACGGGATCCCCCGCGCGGATCGTGTCGACGACATCCGCGGGTGCTCCGGCTGCTGCCATGAGCGCTGCCGCATCCTCTGGATCGCGCCACCCCGCGTGGATGTCGAAGGGCTCCACAGCCATGAGCATCTCGGCCTTTTCTGCGTCATCGGCATAGAGCGGCGACCCGGACGCCCAGCCTTCGCGCGCCAGCGCACCCTCGGGATGCACCTGGATCGACAGCGGTGTGGCTGCGGCGAGCATCTTGACCAGCGGCATGCCGCGATGCTCCTCGAAGTCAGCGAGTACCGCACCGCTCTCGGGACCGACGACGACGGGGGTGGGGCCGGCGGGATGCGTGCCGAACCACAGCTCGGCCTGCGGCGTACCCGTCGGACCGGACCAGCGAGCCAGGCCGTCGATCACTCCCCAGTCGTAGTGCTTGACGGCGCCGGCGACGATGCGCGGCATCAGCCCTGCGCCGGGCCCTGGGGGCCGGGCAGGATCGCCTCGTCGAGGAGCATCACGGGGATGCCGTCGCGCACGGGGAAGCCGCGCTGGCACACGGTGCACACGAGCAGCTCACGCTCGGAGTCGACCGTGAGTGCGGCATGCGCCTCGCAGGGGCACGCGAGGATCTCCAGCAGCAGCGGGTCCAGGCCCAGGGTGTCCGACATGAACGTCCTCCTCATCCCTCGCGGACGATGGTGAGGACCTCGTCGCGCAGGGACTCCATGGTGCCAGCATCCACTGCCTCGACGTTGAGCCGGAGGAGGGGCTCGGTATTGCTGGGCCTGAGGTTGAACCACCAGTCGGGCGCGGAGACGGTCATGCCGTCGAGGTCGTCGAAGGTGACGCCCGGGCGCGTCGCGAAGGCCTCGCGCACCGCCCGCGTCGCAGCAGCGGCATCCGCCACCACCGAGTTGACCTCCCCGCTGGCGACATAGCGGTCATAGCGGGCGAGGAGGCTGGAAAGCGGAGTCCCCTGCGGCGTCGACCCGAGTGCTGCGAGGACGTGCATCGCGGCGAGCATGCCGGAGTCCGCCCGCCAGAAGTCCGTGAAGTAGAAGTGGCCCGAGTGCTCGCCGCCGAAGACGGCTCCCGTCTCCGCCATGCGCGCCTTGATGAAGGAGTGACCGACTCGCGTGCGCTCGGCGACACCACCGCACTCCGCGATGACCTCGGGCACCGCGCGTGAGCTGATGCAGTTGTAGATGATCGTGGAGCCAGGCCGGCGTGCGAGCTCGCGTTCCGCGATAAGCGCGGTGATCGCGGATGGGGTGACCGCGATGCCGCGCTCATCGATGACGAAGCAACGATCGGCGTCCCCATCGAAGGCCAGGCCGAGATCAGCGCCCGCGTCGACAACCGCGCGCTGCAGGTCGCGGAGGTTCTCCGGCTCGATGGGGTTGGCCTCATGGTGGGGGAAGGTGCCGTCCAAATCGAAGTAGAGGGGGGTGATGGCCAGCGGCAGGGCGGGCAGTCCGGCGGCGGTGCCCAGGACGGCGGGTGCGGTGAGACCCGCCATGCCATTGCCCGCGTCGATCACGACCGACAGCGGGCGGCTCGCGGACAGGTCCACCAGGGAGCGCAGGAAGCGCGCATAGGCGGGCAGGGTGTCGGCGCGGGTGATGGAGCCGGCAGGACCTTCGTACGTCGGCACGCCCGAGACGACGAGATCGCGCATGGCGCGCAGGCCCGTCTCCGCGCCGACGGGCGACGCGCCCGCGCGGCAGAGCTTGATGCCGTTGTACTGGGCCGGATTGTGGCTGGCCGTGAACATCGCTCCCGGCAGTCCCATGTCGCCCGAGGCGAAGTAGAGACCGTCGGTGCTCGCGAGGCCGATGCGCACCACATCGCATCCATGTGCGCACACTCCCTCGGCGAAGGCATGCACGAGGTCATCCCCCGAGGGGCGCATGTCCTGTCCGATGACGACGGCACCCGGTCCCCCGTCCTCCGCGCGGATGCCGAGGACCTCGACGAATGCGGCACCCAGGCGGCGAGCCAGGTCGGCGTCGAACTGCTCGGGCACCAGGCCGCGCACGTCGTAGGCCTTGATCACCGCATCGAGTGCCGACGGGTCCCGGGGGTAGGGGTCGCCGGAGGAGCCGGCCACCGGGGTCATCCCTCGGAGTCGTGCCCGGCGGGCAGGGACCTCAGATGGCCCCGGCGGGTGCCTTCGGCGCCGACCGCCGTACGCGACTCAAGTTCGTCGAAGAGCGTGGCACTGCGCTCGCTCGCGGCGGCAGCCTCGCGGACGGCGTTGGCGAGGGCCTCGAGATCGTCGCCGGAGGGGCGCAGGCTCTCCGGATCGGCCTCGATGCGCACCACGTGCCAGCCCAGTGGCACGGTGAGGCGACCGGCGTGGATCTCGCACAGGTCATAGCCGTGCGGATCGGGGGAGGAGGACAGGGGGCCGAGGACCGCGGTGGAGTCCGCGTAGACATACGTGAGCGTCGAATTAGCGGCGCGCCCGCAGGTCACTCGGGAGCAGCGACGTCGGTAGCCCACGAGCCGGGACGCTACCGCCCGATGCCGGGCAGGAGGTGATGCCACGCCGGAGGCAGTGGTCTAGGCCCCCGAGATGGCCAGGCCCGGCGCGGGGACGGCTCGGGGCACGACCACAGTGGTCCGCAGCGGGCGCCACGGGTAGCCGGTCACCAGGGATCCGTCCTTGTTGCGGCGGACGGCGCTGTGCGCGATGACCACCTCGCCCTCGGAGACGGTGGCGACCGCGGTCAACCAGGCCGCTCCCTCGGGACGCGGGATGTCGACCGCCACGAGCCGGCCCCGCGGGACCGTGACCGTGATGTCGTCCGTCGCCGGGAGCGGCTCGCCCTCCGCCGAGACCGCGAGGATGCGCAGGGTGACCTCGGCCGGCGCCAGCTGAGCGTCATCGCCGGCGGCGGATGTCGACGGTGGCGTCGTCACGTCCGTGGGCGCGGCCGAGGGCGATGCCGACTCGGCCGAGGCATCCATGTCGCCCATGTCCGCCATGTCGCCTTCGGGGATGCGCTCGATGGTGATGATGTCGTCGGGGGCGGTGAGCCACACCGTCACGCCGGTGCTGCGCTCGGCAGGAAGTCCGGTGACCGCGGCACTCTCGCTGATCAGCGCGGCGCCCGCCGAGAACGACAGGTCCTCGAGGGATCCGGCCGAGGCATCGACTCCAGGGTGACGCTGACGGACGCCGGCGACGATCGGCAGGTCGGACTGCAGGTCCACGGTCGCGTCATCACCCTGCAGGGCGGAGTCGAGATCCACGGAGACGACGGAGCCGCCGGGGACCTCGATCTCCGGGGTCGCCGCGGGCACGAAGGATCCCGCGGCCGTGATGAGGCGGACGCGGACGGTCGCGGACAGGTCGCCGGGCGCGTGGATGAGCAGCTGACGGCCGCCCGGGCCACCGGCCACGCCGGGGATGAGCACACGTGTCGCGGGATCGACGGAGGCCGGGATCCAATCGGCGCCGCGCGGCACGAAGCCGTCCTCCTCCCGGTCGGAGATGGCCGCCATGACGCGGCCCTGTCGCACGGTCACGCGCCAGGTGGCGGCGGGCAGCCGGGGCGCTTCCCGTGAGAGGCGGACGACGACGCGACTGCGCGGCTCGACGACGATGCCGCGCAGTCGGGGTGTCGAGACCGGGCCGTCGGGTCCGCTGATCGCGACCTCGAGCTCGGCGGGGGTGCTCTCCGGATTGACGAGGACGAGTTCGGACTCGCGGCCCGCGGTGGAGCCACCGCCGACGAACCACCAGGTGGTGTCGGGTCCGAGGCAGGGCTGGCTTGCCAGGCCGCGGCCCTCGTTGAAGGAGTCCTGGGTGGTCTGCGCCGACACGAGGCCGGGGGCCAGTCCGCCGACGGTGCGCACCTCGAGTGCCGGGAGCCTCGACTCCTCCGCAACCACCTGGGCCACGTCGCCGGGCTGCGCCAGGGTGCCCTGGGGCTCGCCGTCGGCCGCCACGGCCTCCTCGTCGGCCGCGACGGTCTCGCCCGAGCCGTCTCCCGTGCCGTCGCCGCCCTCGAGGTAGCCGATGGTCGCTTCACCCTCGCGGTCCTGGCCGGGCAGGCCGGGCACGACGGTGATCGCCGACGTCGTGCGAGCACCGTCCACGGATCCGGGCTCGGGGCACACCGCCGTCGAGGAGTCCACCGGCTGCACCGCCGCGGTCTGCTCGCTGCCGGCATCCGGTGCGGGTACGAGCAGACCGACGATGAGAAGCACGACGGCCGCGGCCGCAACGATGCCCACCGCGCGCCACGCACCGGGATCCGGTGGCGGCACCGCATCGGTGCGGGGACGGCGGCGACGCAACCGGCGACGCTCATCCGCAGATGGCTGCTCGGTCATGACGTCACCTCCTCGCGCGAATCGCTGGATACGCGGACGTGGCCCGATCCACTCGCCTCGTCCGATTCGGTCGGTGCGGCCACACGTGCGTCCTCGGGGCCGGCATCCGGGTCCACATCCGCATCAGCGTCGTCATCGCCGGAGGAACGACGCGCGGGGAGGGCGAGTACGGCGACGACCAACCAGGCGAGCACCTGGGCCCACAGCCACAGGGTGCGCGGACCATCGTCGATCGTGATGAGCAGGGAGCCCTGGGCGCCCGCCGGGAGAGCGAACTCCTGGAGCAGGGGACCTTCGACGGCGGTCGCCGAGGAGAGGTCCGCGCCGTCGAGAGAGGCACGCCATGCGGGGTCCGCGGTCTGCGCGAGTCGCACGACGGCACCCGACTGCGTGAGCGTCGTGTCGACGAAGGGCTCCGCGGACGACAGCTGCACCAGCGGCAGCGGTGTCTCGACCGGGGGTGTCGCACCATCGATGAGCACGACGCGACTGGCCTCGGCTTGCACGCGCCAGAGCACCTCGCCCTCCTGCCCGGCGACGCGGCGCAGTCCCGGGACGGAATCCAGGCTGCGCGCGAGGTCACGACCCTCGGCCTCCGCCTGCTCGAGCACGACATAGCGGACGGCGTACGCGGCGAGGCCGGTGACCTCATCTCCACCGCGACCGGACACGAGGCCGGCCACGAGCGCGTCGAGCTCGGCCCAATCCGCCGCCGGGGGTGCCACCTCGGCATCTCCGAGGGTGGGACCGGTGCCGTTGACAAGCGCGTAGTCCACGCGCGCGGAATCGAGCGGGCGCAGCAGGAGAGTGCGGGGAGCTTCGGGGCCGATCGCCTCCGCGATGACGAAGGGCGGGAGCACGACCGGATCTCCGCGCCTCACCGGATCACCCGCGCCGGGCAGCCACCACAGGAGTGCGAGCAGGGGCGTGAGGACCGCGATGATCGTGGTGATGCCCGCAACCGGCTGACGCCACGTGAATGCCGACTCGGCCATGCTCGCGCGCAGGCCGTCGGCGGCGAGCGCGGCCGCGAGGATGAGTGCAGCGCCCATGATCGCCGTCGCGAGCCCCGCCCACGCAGCGACAGCATCCTCGGAGCCGGGAGGTGTGAGCGGCACGCGCGTCACGACCAGAGCCAGGGCGAGAGCGATCAGCGCCACACCCCACGCGACAAGCACGACGTGGCGCGTAGCCGGGCGCAGGATCGCCAGGAGTGCGGCGATGACGAGGCCGGACATGATCCACGCGGGGGGGGTCCCCGGTCCGCCGGGATCGAGCAGGAGGAGCGAGGGCGCTCCCGGCACGTCGACTCCGGTGAGGACTCCGAAGTCGGTCAGGAGCAGCGTCGGCTGCGTGACGAGACGCAGCGACCAGGGCACGAGCAGGAGCAGTGGGACGACGAGCAGGGCGACGGAGCGCAGGACGATGTCCCGCCCGATGCGTCCGGCGATCCCGGCGACGACAAGGCCTGCGATGACGGCGAGCAGCAGCCAGACCCACACGATCGGCGCGCATGCGACCACGAGAGCAGCGAGGAGGGAGGCCCCCCACGGCGTGCGTCCCGAGACCGGCGCCAGGCTCGGAGCCACTCCGAGGAGTCGCGCGACCGCACGTGCCAGCGGTGGCAGGAGGACGATCGCGATCATCGCCCCCAGGCGGCCGCTCGCGATGGCGCCGGTCATCGCCGGCAGCAGCGCGTAGGCGATCGCAGCCCATGTGCGCGGACCGCGCGCAGAGAGGACACCGCGCAGTGACCACCACGCACTGAGTCCCGCAGCGGGCACGGCGAGGAAGAGCAGCAGCCCGACCATGAAGCCGGCCTTGCCGAGCACGACCGTCGCGAGTGCGGCCAGCAGCGCCGTGAGCGGCGCGGCAGGCACGGTCGATCCGGGGCCCACGTCGTGCCAGGTGTCGGTGTAGGCGGCCCACAGGTCCCCCGCACCCTCGGGGCTCGGCAGCAGGGCGCCGCCGAAGAGGACACCATCGCCCCACCACAGCGAGCGCCCCGCGATCGCCGCGGCGACGAGCAGCACGAGGGCGATGACGACGGTGGGCCGGGCGAGCGCGCGGCGGACGAATCCGTCGGCGGGATCCTCGAAGATGTCGGCGTCGTCAGACACCGGACCGGACTCCAGCGCTCCTACCGAGGAGGCGCCACCGGAGCGACCCGCGGCGACGATGCCCGCGAGGGCCTCGATGGCCGCACGCGCCTGGGACCAGGCTCCGGGGCGCAGGTCGTGCACCGCCTCGCGCGAGCTCAGCGTGGAGGTGGCGGCGACCTGGCGTCGCGAGGCCCTGATGCGCCCGGGGTGCGCCAGCAGCGAACCGATGGCGGCGACCTCGTCTCCCGCCCGGCGCAGGTCCTTGCCGAGGAGATAGAGGAGAGCGCGCAGCAGCGATCCGAAGGCGAGGCGGATGCCGGTGAACGGCAGTCGCCACGCGGGTGCCTGCGCGAGGAGTACCAGGAGTGCCGATCTCCGATCGAGACGATGCCCGCGGCCCGGCAGGCTAGAGCCCTCCCGCCTGCCGTGGTACGACGCCTCGCGGTGATGCACAACGGCCTCGGGGACCACGCGCACCTCGTGACCCGCACGCCAGGCACGCCAGCACAGGTCGAGGTCATCGCGGTAGAGAGGGAGCTGCGGGTCGAATCCCCCGAGGGCATCCCAGACGTCGCGGCGCACGAGCATGCCCGCCGTGCCCACGGCGTGCACCTCGCTGCGCTCGTCATGCTGGCCCTGGTCGTGCTCGCGACGCTCCAGGCCGGTGACGCGCCGTCCCGCGCCCGTGACGCTGAATCCGACCTCGAGGAGGAGTCGGCGATCGTGCCAGCCGAGCGCCTTGGGGCCGAGGATCGCCGTCCGGGGGTGGGCATCCGCGGCCGCAAGGAGCGCCTCGAGGCACTCCGGGGCCGGGGCTGAGTCGTCGTGGAGGAGCCAGACCCACTCGGTGGTCTCGACGTCGAAGGCCTCGTCGCTATCGGAGCGCAGCACTCCCGACGCGAGTCCGGCATTCACCGCGGCGCCGAATCCGCTCTCGGTGCCGTTGCTGTCGAGCACCACGACGCGGTCGTAGCCCAGGGACTCGGTGAGGATGCGCGCACTCGCATCGGTGGAACCGGCGTCGACGCCGACGACTGCATCGGGATGACGAGTCTGCCCGCCGAGGACCGTGAGGACCGCGGGAAGCCACACCGCGCCATCACGAGCGACAATGACGGCCGTGACGCGGTGGCGTCCGCTCAGACCGCCTGCTTCTTCAGCCGGCGCCGCTCGCGCTCGGACAGGCCACCCCAGATGCCGAAGCGCTCGTCGTTGGCAAGCGCGTATTCGAGGCACTCACCGCGCACCTCGCACGACAGGCACACGCGCTTGGCCTCGCGCGTGCTGCCGCCCTTCTCTGGGAAGAACGCTTCGGGATCGGTCTGCGCGCACAGGGCGCGCTCCTGCCACTCCATGGCCTCGGCAGCCTCGGCGGTGGTCAACGGCAGCAGCACGGGATCACTCACTGCCGGCCTCCCTCCACAGACGCAGGCTGGCCCTGCGTCCCGAAATGACAACGGTGTCATTACATAGGTCGTGAGGCCGCGCGTCAAGCCCGGGAGCCAACTAGGCCCTCGGTCGCGCCCCCGGGGGACTCCGGAATGCCGTACCCCGTGGTGCGCTCCCGGGGGATCCGACCGGCCGAGAGGATCAGCTGCCGGAGGTCCTCGACGGTCTTGGCCGAGCCGTGCTCCGAGCCGGCCATGCGGCTGATCGTCTCCTCCATGAGGGTGCCGCCCAGGTCGTCCACACCCCCCGCGAGCATGACGCGGCAGCCGTCGTCCCCGAGCTTGACCCACGAACACTGGACATGGTCCACGGCTCCGTGGAGCATGATCCGCGCCATCGCGTGGACGGCGCGGTTGTCGCGCGCGGTCGGTCCCGGTCGCGCCACGCCCGCCAGATAGAGCGGTGCGCTGTGGTGCACGAAGGGCAGCGGCACGAACTCCGTGAACCCTCCGGTGCGCTCCTGGATCCCGCGGAGCGTGCGCAGGTGGTCCACCCAGTGGCGCGGCTCGTCCACGTGGCCGTACATCATCGTCGATGTCGTGCGCAGTCCCACCTCGTGCGCGGTCGTCACGACCTCGATCCACGTCGCTGAAGGCAACTTGCCCTTGGTGAGGATCCAGCGCACGTCGTCGTCGAGGATCTCCGCCGCGGTGCCGGGCAGGGAGTCGACACCCGCCTCGCGCGCCGCGATCAGCCACTCGCGCAGGGACATGCCGGTCCGGGATGCCCCGTTGACCACCTCCATGGGGCTGAAGGCGTGCAGGTGGATCCCGGGCGCCTCGGCCTTGACCGCGCGGGCCAGGTCGAAGTACGCCGTGCCGGGCAGGTCAGGGTGGATCCCCCCTTGCATGCAGACCTCGGTCGCCCCCGCCTCGACGGCCTCGCGCACGCGCCGTGCCACCTCCTCGAGCGAGAGGGTGAAGGCATCCACGTCCGAGGCCCGTTGCGCGAAGGCGCAGAAGCGGCATCCGGTGTAGCAGACGTTGGTGAAGTTGATATTGCGGTTGACGACGTAGGTGACCTCATCCCCCACCGCTTCGCGCCGCAGGTCGTCGGCGAGGGCGACGACGGCCTCGAGTGCGTCGTCCGTGGCGGACATGAGCGCGAGAGCAGCATCCGCGTGATCGGGATGCGCGAGTTGCGCTGGATCGGAGTGGGCGACGTCAAGGGCACGACGTACGTCCGTCGGCATGCGCGACGCGCTCGCGCTCACCCGACGAGCGCGCTCCGAGACCTCGTCCCAGTCGCCGTATACATCCGCGAAGTCAGCGCGACGGTCGGCGCCGCGCCCGGTGACGTCGATATCGACATGCAGGTCGACGTGGCCTCCGGCCGCGCGTGCGGCGAAGTCGGCGTACCCGCCTGCGTCGGCGTCTGGCTCCTGCCATGGCAGCCCCACGGGGAGCACGCGGCGGTCGAAGAGACCCTGCGGATCGGCGAGCGCGTCGACGTGCGGGCGCACGCGGGGATCGATCCACTCCCCGGAGAGGACGTAGCGCGGGTGCGCGGTGAGGCGCGGGCGCAGCACGTAGCCCGCAGCCTCGGTGCTCTCCCGGAGGGCGTCCAGGTGGGGCCAGGGCCGCTCGGGGTTGACGTGATCCGGAGTCACCGGGCTCACCCCGCCCCAGTCGTCCACGCCGGCGCGGAGCAGCGGCACCAGGTCATCGGAGAGATTGGGCGGCGCCTGGATACGCACCCCGGGGCCGAGGACGATGCGCGCGGTCGCGATCGTCGCAAGGTATGTCTGCTCGTCGAGGTCGGGCTCGCCGCGCATGGCGGTGTCGTCCTTGGCGCGGAAGTTCTGGACGATCACCTCCTGGATATGCCGGTGACGGCGGTGCACCGCGCGGATGGCGAAGAGCGCATCGACGCGCTCCTCGTCGGTCTCGCCGATGCCGACGAGGATGCCCGTGGTGAAGGGGATCGCGAGACGACCTGCGTCCTCGAGCACCTGCAGGCGCACGCGCGGCTCCTTGTCGGGGCTGCCGAAGTGCGGACCGCCCGGCGTGGACCACAGCCGCTCCGAGGTGGTTTCGAGCATCATGCCCATGCTCGGCGCGACCGGGCGCAGCCTGCGCATCTCCTCCCAGGACATGACGCCGGGATTGAGGTGCGGCAGCAAGCCCGTCTCCTCGAGGACGAGGACGGCCATCGCCCGGACATAGGAGAGCGTGTCGGCGTACCCCGCCTCGTCGAGCCAGGCGCGGGCGGCGGGCCAGCGGTCCTCGGGGCGATCGCCCAGCGTGAAGAGCGCCTCCGCGCAGCCGAGGGCGGCGCCCTCACGGGCGATCGCGAGGACCTCGTCGGGTGAGAGGTACGCCGCGGGCAGGCGATGCGGGACGGTGGCGAAGGTGCAGTAGTGGCAGCGATCCCGGCACAGTCGCGTGAGGGGGATGAAGACCTTCGGCGAGTAGGTGATCACACCCGGCAGGCCGGCGTCCTCGAGTCCGCGATCGCGGAGGGGGCCGGCGATGTCGAGCAGCTCCTCCAGGGCGTCCCCGCGTGCGCCGATGAGCCACGCGGCCTCATCCGGCGCGAGGGTCGCTCCGCGTCGGGCACGGGCCAGTGCCCGGACGACCCCCGACGGTGTGGATGGCACCGTGACACTCTATGACCATGTCCATGCCCCCACGGCGTATCGCCGTCCTCGCCGGCGGGATCGGCGGGGCCCGATTCCTCCGCGGCCTCATCGCCGCGGCGCCCGACGCCGAGATCACCGTCATCGGCAACACCGGGGATGACATCTGGATTCACGGCCTGCGGGTGTGCCCGGACCTCGACACCGTGATGTACACGCTGGGTGGTGGCATCTCCGAGGAGCGCGGCTGGGGCCGCGAGGCCGAGACCTTCACGGTCAAGGAGGAGCTCGCGGCGTACGGCCTGGAGCCGTCGTGGTTTGGCCTCGGCGACCGGGACATCGCCACGCACCTGGTCCGCACGCAGATGCTCAACGCCGGATACCCCCTCTCGGCCGTCACCGAGGCCCTGTGCGCGCGCTGGCAGCCGGGGGTGCGCCTGCTCCCCATGAGCGATGACCGCGCGGAGACCCACGTGGTCGTGGACGATCCCGACGGCGCGGTCGACGACAGCGGTGCGCCCGCGCGACGCGCCATCCACTTCCAGGAGTGGTGGGTCCGCTACCGCGCCGAGCTCCCCGCGCACGCAATCGTGCTCGTCGGCGCGGACGACGCCAAGCCCGGCCCGGGCGTCGTGGAGGCGATCGAATCTGCTGATGTCGTCGTGCTCCCCCCGTCCAATCCCGTCGTCTCGGTCGGCACGATCCTCCAGGTGCCGGGTATCCGCGAGGCCCTGCAGCGCACATCCGCCCCCGTGGTCGGTGTCGCGCCGATCGTCGGCGGTCGCCCAGTGCGCGGCATGGCCGACGCCTGCCTCACCGCGATCGGTGTGCAGACCGATGCCGCTGCGGTGGCGCGTCACTACGGACCACGTCGTGCCCTCATCCCCGCGGGTGCACCCGCCGACGGCATCCTCGACGGCTGGCTCGTCGACACCGGCGATGCCGGGAGCGTGCCCTCGGTGCAGTCCCTCGGCATCGCCTGCGAGGCGCGTCCCCTGCTCATGACGGACCTCGAGGCGACCGCCGATATCGCGCGGGCGGCACTCGGCATGGCCGCGAGCCTGCGGTAGTGCGCATGACGCTCCAGGCCATCGGACTCACCGGCATCGGCGAGATCGCACCGGGCGACGACCTCGCCTCCGCGATCGGCGGCGCACTCGCCTCCGCCACGTGGCCGGACGGGTCGACCGGCGTGCGCGACGGGGACATCCTCGTCGTCACCAGCAAGATCGTGAGCAAGTCCGAGGGTCGCATCGTGCCGGAGTCCGAGCGGGACAACGCACTCGAGGCTGAGACCGTGACGGTGGTCGCGACGAAGGAGACACCCCGCGGCATCACCCGCATCGTGCGCACCCATCACGGCCTCGTCCTCGCGGCCGCCGGGATCGACGCGAGCAACGCTCCGGCGGGACACGTGCTCCTCCTCCCCCGCGACCCCGATGCCTCCGCCCGCGCCCTGCGCTCGGCCCTGCACGACACGACCGGGACCTCCCTCGGCGTCATCGTCACCGACACCCTCGGTCGACCATGGCGCGACGGGCTCACCGACTGCGCGATCGGGGTCGCCGGGGTCACCGTGCTCGATGACCTGCGCGGTCTCCCCGATGCCCAGGGCCGTCACATGGAGGCGACGGTCATCGCGGTCGCCGATGAGATCGCCGCCGCCGCGGATCTCGTCAAGGGCAAGTCCGGTGGCATTCCCGTCGCTCTCGTGCGCGGCCTCGCCCACCGTGTCACCACCGAGGACGGCCCCGGTGCCGTGTCGGGAGTGAGGGCACTCCAAGAGGATCTCTTCCCCCTGGGGTCGGCCGAGGCCCGCCTGGCGGGGGCGCGCGACGCGGTGGCGATGCGACGTACCGTGCGGCACTTCACGGATGAGCGTGTGGATGCGGACGCGCTCACGCGAGCCATCGGGCTGGCGCTCACCGCACCCGCGCCGCACCACACGACGCCCTGGCGCTTCGTCGTGCTCGATGGGCAGCGCGAGCAGTTGCTCTCCGCGATGAGGGAGCGGTGGCGCGCCGACCTGGCTGACGATGGGTTCGACGACGACGCGATCACCCGTCGTCTCGGACGTGGGGACATCCTGTGGCGCGCGCCCGCCGTGGTGCTTCCCTTCCTCGACATGGCGCAGGGCCCGCACTCCTATCCGGACGCGCGCCGCGCGGGATTCGAGCGCGACCTCTTCCTCGTGTCCGGTGGGGCCGCCGTGGAGAACCTCCTCATCACGCTCGCCGTCGAGGGATGGGGCGCCGCGTGGATCTCGTCGACGATGTTCTGCCCGGAGGTCGTGCACGAGGTGCTCGAGCTCCCGACCACCTGGCAACCGCTCGGCGCGATCGCAGTGGGACGCGCGGCTGCGGAGCCCGGTGCGCGCCCCGACCGCGATCCGTCGGACTTCATCCTGCGCCGCTGACCAGCGCGGCCCTCAGGCGTCGGTGGAGAAGCGCACCGAGGTGGCAGGGAGCTCGACTCCCGGCCAGACACGTGCACCCGCACGCAGCTCGTTGCCCGAGCCGATACGCGCACCATCGCCGATGACGCATCCGGAGACGACAGCGCCGGCGTCGATGCGCGCACCCGCGCCGATCACCGAGTCCTCGACGACCGCGCTGGCCCCGACCGAGGAACCGTCGAGCAGCACCGATCCGTGCACGAGCGCGCCCGACGCCACGCGGGACGAGCGTCCGACGGTGGATCCGCCCGTGACCTGCGCCGCGTCGTCGACCTCGCCGCCCTCGAGCACGAGCATCTCGGCCGGCACGTGCCCTGCCCATGGCGCGATGCCGCGGACGAGATCGGCCGAACCCTTGACGAAGTCCCAGGGTGTGCCGAGGTCCAGCCAGTAGGAGTTGTCGACGACACCGCGCACGAGCGCACCCTCGGCGAGGAAGGAGGGGAAGGTCTCCCGCTCCACCGACACGGGACGCCCGACCGGAATCGCGTCGATGGCCGAGCGCCGGAAGACGTAGCAGCCGGCATTGATCTGGTCGGTGATGATCTCCTCGGGCGTCGTCGGCTTCTCGCGGAAGGCGAGCACGCGACCCTCGTCGTCCGTGGGCACGAGGCCGTACGCCGACGGATCCGCGACGCGGACGAGATGGAGCGTGACGAGGGCACCGGCGCTCACGTGATCCTCGACCAGGCCGGCGTAGTCGACTCCACTGAGGACATCGCCGTTGAGCACCATGACCGGATCATCCGGCCCGCTCAGCAGGTGCGCGGCGGCGTGGCGGATCGCACCGCCGGTGCCGAGGGGCTCATCCTCGACCGCGTAGGCGATCTCCACGCCGAGATCGCTCCCGTCTCCCAGCTGCTCGGCGAAGACCTCCGCGCGATACGACGTCCCGAGGATGATCCGCTCGACGCCCGCTGCGCGCGCCCGCGCGATCTGGTGCACGGTGACGGGGACACCCGCGACGGGCAGCATCGGCTTGGGCGTGCCGAGGGTCAGCGGACGCAGCCGGGTGCCCTGTCCCCCCACCAGCAGGATCGCCTCGCGCATGCGGTCATCCCATCACATGGCGCGGGTGACGTCCCCGGGGCGATCGGTCACATATGACGAGGGGCCCGGCCAGATGGCCGGGCCCCTCGTCAGACAGGTGAGTGCTACGGGATCAGGATGCTCCCGTGCCCTCGAGCCACGCGGCGACCTTGTCGGGGTTGGCGTCGATCCACTTCTGGGCCGCCTCCTCCGGGGTCATGCCGTTCTCGATGTCGAGCGCGACCTGGTTCTGATCCTCGTTGGTCCACTCGAAGTTCTGGACGAGGGTGGCGAAGGGGCTGCCCGAGTCCATGAGCTTGACGGTGGCGAGCTTGACGAGCGGGGTCTCCGGGTAGTCCGTGAGGCCGCTCGCCTTGGCTGCATCGGTCCAGTCGTTGGCCGGGAAGTTGATGCGGCACAGCGGCACCTTGGCGAGGAAGTTCTGCGGCTCGTAGAAGTAGCCGAGCACGGCTTCCTTGTTGTCGTTGCCCTTGGTGAAGGCCTCGATGAGCGCTGCCTCGGAACCGGTGTTGATGATCTTGAAGTTCAGGCCATTGGCCTCGATCAGCTTCTCACCGATCGTGGTGTATCCGGGCGGGCCCTCGAGCCAGGCACCCTTGTCGCCGGACTCCGGCGTCACGAAGAGGTCCGCGTACTCGTTGAGCTTGGTGCCGTCCGTGATGCCCGGGTACTCGTCGCACATCCACTGCGGCACATACATGCCGATGAGTCCGACATTGCCGTTGAGCCCCACCTCGACAATGGCGCCGCGATCAACCCACTCCTGCCAGCGGCCGCCGCCCCAGTCCTCGATGATGACGTCGACCGAACCGGCCTCCATCGCGTCGTACGTGACGCCTGCCTCATCGAGCTGCGTCTGCGTGATGTCGCAGCCGAGCTTCTCGCGCGCCACATCGCTCAGGACCTGCGCGGAGGCGGTGTAGCCCACCCACCCGTGCATCGCGACGCCCCAGGAGCCGCAATCGGCGGGAGCCGGGGCAGCACTCGAGTCTGCGGGCGCGGCACTGCTCTCAGCCGGCGCCGCTGACGACGAAGCAGCCTCATTGACGGTGCCGCCGCCACAGGCCGCGAGGGCCAGTCCGGCGGTGGCCAGCGCGACCATGAGGCCCGCGCCCTTGCCTACTCGCTTCATTCTTCCTCCCAGGAAGGTTGATGTCGTCGTCATCGTAGGTGGACGGTGAAGCGGATTCCCGGGAATAGCGGTAACGGATGCGTATCGCTAGTGGTGGCCCTGGGGGGACTTCTGAGGCCTACCTTGTGCAATTCGATCCAGGATGATGCCGAGCAGCACGATGGCGATGCCAGCCGCCAGCCCCTTGCCCGCAAGCTCGGGCTTGGACTGGCCCACGATGACGAGGTAGCCCAGGCCACCGGCTCCGACAAAGCCTCCGATGACCACGACCGCGAGCACGAAGATGAGGCCCTGATTGACGCCCAACAGGATCGAGCGACGTGAGACAGGGAGTTGCACCTTCGTGATCACCTGCATCGTCGTCGATCCCGCGGAGACCGCAGCCTCGATGGACTCCTTGGGCACCTTGCGGATGCCGTCCGCGACGATGCGGATGACCACGGGCGCGGCGTAGACCACGCCGAGGACGATGGCGGCGAAGCGCGTGGGCCCGAAGAGCGCGAGCACAGGCACGAGGTAGACGAACGCCGGCATCGTCTGGCCGGCGTCGAGGAACGGTCTGAGGATCCGATCGACGCGCGCACTGCGCCCGGCCCACACGCCCAGGACGATGCCGATGATCACGACGAAACCTGTGGCGATGAGTGTCATCGCGAGCGTGAGCATCGTGTCGTTCCAGAGGCCCGTCGCCATCACCAGCGCGAGGAGCACGAAGACGAGGATGCCCACGGTGCGCCCGGCCAGGATGAAGGCAAGCAGGGTGATGGCGATGAGCGTGAGCCACCAGGGGGAATCGGCCAGCACGCCCTGGAGCGGGTTGAGGATCCAAATCGTGAACTGCTCGCTCCCCGTCACCGTGAGGAAGCCGAGGTTGTCGGTGATCCAATCGGAGACGGCGTTGGCCGCATCCGCGACGTACTCCCCGAAGTTGAGCTGCTCAGGGAAGACCGCGAAGACCAGCAGATAGCGGGACAGGTAGATCGCGACGAGGGTGAGGACACCGAAGATTGCCAGGCCGATGCGGCGACGCACCTTGGCCGCGTCGGCCGCGGCGTAGCCAGACTGGTCGCGGTTGACCGCCGCGCTCGTGGCGCGGTCGAGCATGACCGCGAGGAGGACCACCGCGAGGCCAGCGACGACGCCGTCGCCCACATTGCGGATGGTGAGGGCCTCGATGACAGGTTTGCCGAGCCCGGGTGCGCCGATGAGGGCGGCGATGACGACGAAGGACAGCGCGGCCAGCGTGGTCTGGTTGACGGCGAGGATGATCGTGCTCTTGGCCATGGGCAACTGCACTTTGGTGAGCACCTGCCAGCGGGTGGACCCTGCGGACTCCGCCGCCTCGATGGGGCCCTGCTTGAGGCCCTTGATCGCCAGCGCCGTGATGCGTATGCAGATGGGGATGGCATAGATCATCGTGGCGATCGTTGCTGATGCGATGCCGATGAGGAAGACCAGCGCGAGCGGGGCGAGGTACACGAGCGTGGGGAGCACCTGCGCAAGATCAAGCCACGGGCGCAGCACCTTCATCACACGGTCATTGAGTCCCGCCCACACTCCGAGCGGCAGGGCGATGACGAGAGATAGGAAGACCGCCCCGATCGTCATCGCGAGGGTCTCCATGGTGAGGAGCCACATCCCGAGCATGCCGCACAGCAGCATCATCATCATGCTGAAGAGCGCCATGCGCAGCGTGGAGGTCGCGTAGACGACGAACCCGATGAGCGCGAGGGTCCCGAACCAACCCAGGAGCGGGATGAGGTTGCCGTCAGCCGGGACCGCGATCACTCCCATGAACAACTCGATGAAACCTGAGATCGCGGTGCGGATCGGATTGAACACGTAGACGAAGAGGAAGCTCTCCGTGCGGTTGCCTCGGATCGAGGCGGCGAGATCGCGCATGACCGCCGTAAATGGCGAGTCGGTCGCCGTGGAGAGTTCCTGGGTCTGGACACCCTTGAGCGCGGTCGCGGTGACGATCCACACCGCCAGGACGATGAGCGCCTGCACCCACCGGAGCCGGAGCACGGCCTTGACGTCCACGGCTAGTCGCCCAGCTCCGAGTCGCGGTCGCCCGCGATGAGGGTGAGGACGTCGTCGCTGCCGACATAGCCGACGAGCGCGCCATCCTTCATCACCCTGACAGGCGCTACCGAGGCGATGATCTCGTGGGTCGCCTCCTTGATGATGATGTCGCCCGCGACGGCCGGGCCATCGCCCAACTCGCCATCGCGCAACGGACGCGCAATCGTCTCGAGCGTGAGCACGTGGCTCTTGGGGATGTCGCGCAGGAAGTCCTCGACGTAGGCATCGGCAGGATGCAGCACGAGGTCCATGGCTGTGCCCATCTGCACCACGGCACCATCACGCATGATGGCGATGCGGTCGCCCAGCTTCATGGCCTCCGCGAGATCGTGGGTGATGAAGACCATCGTCTTGCCCAGCTCGCGATGCAGGCGGATCACCTCGTCCTGCATATCGCGACGGATAAGCGGATCAAGCGCACTGAAGGGCTCATCGAGGAACATCACGTCCGGGTCGACGACGAGCGCCCGTGCCAGACCCACGCGCTGCTGCATGCCGCCGGAGAGCTGCTCGGGATAGGACTGTGCATAGCCGGACAGACCCACGAGCTGGATCACCTCGTCGGCCCGGTTGTAGCGGTCCTCCTTCTTGACCCCCTGGATCTCGAGGGGATAGGCCACGTTGTCGATGACCTTGCGGTGCGGCAGGAGGCCGAAGTGCTGGAAGACCATGGAGAACTCGGTGCGCCGGAGGTGGCGCAACTGCTTGTCGTTGGCCTTGAGAATGTCTTCGCCCTCGATGATCACCTCGCCCGCGGTGGCGTCGACGAGTCGGGTGAGGCAGCGCACGAGGGTGGACTTGCCCGAGCCGGACAGGCCCATGACGACGAAGACCTCGCCTTCGCCCACGTCGAAGGTGACATCGCGCACGGCCGCCGTGCATCCGGTCTCCGCGAGAAGTTGATCACGGGGCAGGTCGGCGAACGGCGTACCGACCACCTTGTCCGCCTGGGGGCCGAAGACCTTCCACAGGTGGCGCACCGAGATCGCTGGTGATCCGGTCGGGGGTGTCGGGCTCGTCATGTCATGCCTCCTCGGAGAACCAGCCGCTCGGGGCCGGCGAGAGGTTGCGGTACACGTGCTTGGCCTCGAGATATTCGTGCAGGCCGGAGGGTCCGAGCTCGCGCCCGACCCCCGACTGCTTGAAGCCTCCCCACTCGGCCTGGGGGAGATAGGGGTGGTAGTCGTTGATCCAGATGGTCCCGTGACGCAACGCGGCAGCGACGCGTTCCGCCCTGCCTGCGTCCGAGGTCCAGACCGCGCCCGCGAGGCCGTAGACCGTGTCGTTGCCCAGCGCGATCGCCTCCTCCTCGGTGCGGAAGGTCTCCACGGTGAGGACCGGACCGAAGGACTCGTCCTGCACGCAGGTCATGTCAGTCCGGCAGCCGTCGAGCACAGTGGGAAGGTAGTAGGAGCCGGCCGCGAGCGCGGGTGATTCGGCAGGATCCGGAGCCCCGCCGCCGCAGCGGAGCACGGCGCCCTCGGCGAGAGCCCCCTCGACGTACCGCTCGATCTTCTCTCGGTGCGCGAAGGAGATGAGCGGGCCGGTCTCCGCCTCGGGGTCGAAGGGCCCCCCGAGCCTGATCCGCTCGGCTCTCCGGACGATCTCGTCCACGACGCGATCGTGGATCGACTCCTCGACCAGGAGGCGTGCCCCCGCCGAGCACACCTGGCCACTGTGGAGGAAGACGGCCGTGAGCGCGTTGTCGATGGCCGCCTCGAGATCGGCGTCCGCGAAGATGATGTTGGGATTCTTGCCCCCCAGCTCCAGGGCGACCTTCTTCACCGTCGCGGCGGCGTCGGCCATGATGCGGCGTCCGGTCACCACGCCTCCGGTGAACGACACCATGTCGACCGCCGGATGACTGGCCAGCGGTGCACCCGCGGTCGCGCCGGCGCCCAGGATGAGATTGCCGACGCCCGTGGGCAGACCGGCCTCCTCGAGCAGTCGCATGAGATGAATCGTGGTGCTCGGCGTCATCTCACTGGGCTTGAGCACGAAGGTGCATCCCGCCGCGAGCGCCGGGGCGACCTTCCATGCGGCCTGGAGCAGTGGGTAATTCCACGGAGTGATGAGACCGCAGACGCCGACCGGCGAATACTCGACACGGGAGCGCACACCCGGATTGCCCGCGTCGACGACTCGGCCTCCCAGGGAGTCGCCCATGGCGAGGCCCGCGAAATAGCGGAAGCACTTCGCCACGTCGGCCACGTCGTACTCCGACTCCACGAGGCGCTTGCCGGTGTCCAGGGACTCCATGCGCGCGATCTCGGCGACGTCGCGCTCGAGGAGATCGGCGACCCGCGCGAGGAGCGCCCCGCGCTCGGCGACCGGGACCGAGGACCAGCGCCCGTCGTCGAAGGCCCGGCGCGCAGCGTCGATCGCGCGCTCGGTGTCGACCGCGGTCGCCTCGTCGACGACCCGGACGAGCGTGCCGTCCGCGGGGCAGTGGATCTCGCGGGTGCCGCCCTCAGCGGCGGAGGTCCATGCTCCGTCGATGTAGAGGTCAGGCATCGCTCGTCGCCTCCTTGCGATGACGGTAGAAGGGCGCATGATCCGGCGCGAGCGGCGTGGCGCCCTTGATGATGTCGGCAGCCTTCTCCGCGAGCATCATCGTGGGCGCGTAGATGTTGCCGTTGGTGACGTAGGGCATCACCGACGCATCGACGACGCGCAGGCCCTCGGTGCCGTGGACGCGCATGGTGAGCGGATCGATCACGGACATCTCGTCGATGCCCATACGCGCCGTGCACGACGGGTGGTACGCCGTCTCGCCGTCCTTGCGCACCCAGTCGAGGATCTCCTCGTCCGTCTGCACCTCCGGTCCGGGCGAGATCTCGCCGCCGCTGTAGGGAGCGAAGGCCGGCTGCTCGAGGATCTCGCGCGTCTTGCGGATCGCCTCGACCCACTCGCGTCGATCCTGCTCGGTGGACAGGTAGTTGAAAACGAAGGACGGCGGCGCCATGGGATCAGGACTCGTGATCCAGAGCTTGCCGCGAGCATCGGAGTACATCGGCCCGATGTGGACCTGGTAGCCGTGGCCGCCAGCGGGGGCGGTGCCGTCATAGCGGACCGCGATCGGCAGGAAGTGGTACATGAGGTTGGGATAGTCGACGTCCTCGTTGCTGCGGATGAAGCCGCCCGCCTCGAAGTGGTTGGAGGCTCCGGGCCCCGAGCGGAGGAAGAGCCACTGTGCGCCGATGAAGGGGCGCCGCCAGAACTGCAGGTTGGGGTTGAGCGACACCGGCTGCGTGCACGCGTGCTGGACGTAGACCTCGAGATGGTCCTGGAGGTTCTCCCCCACGCCGGGAAGGTGGTGGACCGGATCGACACCGACCGAGCGGAGATGCTCGGCATTGCCGATGCCCGACAGCTGGAGCAACTGCGGGGAGTTGAAGGCGCCCCCGCAGAGGATCACCTCGGAGCCGCGCACGCGGATCGGGCGCTTCCCGCCGAGGGACACCTCGACACCGGTCGCACGCGGCGAATCCCCCGAGGTGTCCATGATGATGCGGGTCACGTGCGCGCGAGTCTTGACCGTGAGATTGGGGCGCGACATCGCGGGACGCAGGTAGGCCTTCGTCGCGGACCAGCGCCGTCCATGGTTGACATTGCGGTCGAACGCCGCGAAGCCCTCCTGCTTGTATCCGTTGACATCGGCCGTGAGCTCGTGTCCGGCCTCCTGCACGGCGGAGAAGAACGCGGAGAAGAGCGGATTGCGCGTCTCACCGCGCTCGAGGATGAGCGGACCGTCCTTGCCGCGCCACTCATCCGCGCCGGCGCGGCAGTCCTCCATCTTCTTGAAGTAGGGCAGGCAGTGGGCGTAGTCCCAGGTTTCCATGCCCGGATCGGAGGCCCAGCGCTCGTAGTCCAGCGGGTTGCCGCGCTGGAAGATCATGCCGTTGATGCTGCTCGATCCGCCCAGGATCTTGCCGCGGCCGTGCTGGACGCGACGGCCGTTCATGTGCGGCTCGGGCTGCGAGAAGTACATCCAGTCGTAGAGCGGGTTGCCGATGGGGAAGGTCAGCGCCGCCGGCATGTGCACGTAGACGTCGAAGGGGTAGTCGGGCCGCCCCGCCTCGAGAAGCAGGACCGTCGTGGACGCATCCTCCGTCAGTCGCGCTGCGAGTGCCGAGCCGGCCGAGCCGCCGCCAGCGATGATGTAGTCGTATCCCCTGGGCATGCGCTCACCCTAGGCGATGCGACCCCGAGAGTCCGCGGGTTCGTCAGTCCCCGAGCTCGGCGCGACGACGTACGACGTACTCCTCGAGCTCCGCGCGAATCGACTCGTCCAGCGGCGGCTGCTCGTAGTCCTCGAGCTTCTTCTCGTAGACCTCGCGCGCGCGCTCGACCGCATCACGGCCACCCAGGCGCGTCCAGCGCTCGAAGTTGTCGGAGTTCCACAGGAAGGGCCGGTAGAAGCACGTGCGGAACCGCTCCATGGTGTGCTCCGCGCCGAGGAAGTGGCCGCCTGCGCCGACCTCCTCGTGGGCGCCGAAGGCGAGCTCCTCCTCGGTGAAGACCACCGGGGTGAACTCGCGCTGGAGCGACTCGAGGATCTGCGCGTCGATCACGAACTTCTCGTAGCTCGCCACGAGGCCGCCCTCGAGCCAGCCGGCGGAGTGCATGACGTAGTTGGTGCCGGCGAGGAAGGTCGGGAGCATCGTCATGAGGGACTCGAACGCCGCCTGTGCATCAGGGGTCTGCGAGGAGTTGAGGCCGCCGCCCGTGCGGAAGGGCAGTCCGAAGTGCCGCGCGATCTGACCGGTGCAGAGCAGGCCGATGGCCGACTCGGGAGTGCCGAACTGCGGTGAGCCCGACTGCATGTCGATGTTGGAGAGGAAGGAGCCGAAGACGACGGGTGCACCCGGGCGGATGAGTTGGGTCAGGGCGATGCCGGTGAGAGTCTCGGCGATCTGCTGCGCGAGCGTCGCCGGGATCGACACGGGCGACATCGCGCCCATGAGGAGGAACGGCGTGAGGATGACCGGCTGCATCGCCTTGGCGTACTCGAACTGCGCCTCGAGCATGCGATCGTCCCAGCGCAGCGGCGAGTTGCAGTTGACGAGCGAGATGCACACGGGCGTCTGCTCGATGGCCTCGCGACTGCCGAAGAGGATCTCGCTCATGCGGATCGTGTCGAGTGCGCGCGTGCCGCTCACGACGTTGCCCATGTAGAACTTGTCCGTGAGCGTCATGGCCGCGTAGAGCATGTCGAGGTGGCGCGAGTCCAGCGGCGCATCGCTCGGCTCGCAGACGACGCCGCCGACGCTGTCGAGGACCGAGAAGGACTGCGAGAGCTTCGCGAAGTTGCGGTAGTCCTCCATCATCGCGTCACGGCGTACGTCGCCCTGTCGGACGAACGGCGGTCCGTAGACGCTCGAGAAGACCATGCTGTTGCCGCCGATGTGGACGGAGTTGGCGGGGTTGCGCGCCTGGATGTCGAACTCGCGCGGGGCCTTGGCCACCTGCTCGAGGACGAACTCCGGGTCGAAGAAGACCTTGTCCCCCTCGGTCCGCATGCCCGCGGCCTTGAAGAGCTCCACCGCCTCGGGCTTCATGAACTCGATGCCGAGCTCGGAGACGATGCGCCGCCAGCCCTTGTCGAGCACGGCCATGGACTCCTCGGAGAGGATCTCGTAGCGCGGAAGGGTGTTCTCGAACATGTCGCTCCCGGGGCTGGCTCGACCGGTGCCCGTCTTGACCGGTCCGTCCGGCGATCCTACACTCGCATTTTGGAAACGGTGTTCCATATCGTGGAACTCTTTTCCGCGGCATCGACAGGCGCGAGGGAGTGGACGGATGGCGGCAGCCATGGGTACGCAGGCGGTGGATCGCGCTGCCGCCGTGCTCACCTCCGTGCTGGCGTCCACCGAGCCGGTCTCCTTCGCCGATCTCGTCACCACGACGGGACTGCCCAAGAGCACCCTCTCCCGGCTGACCACGAGCCTCGAGCGCAACGGACTGCTGCAGCGCACGGCCACGGGCGCCTGGCAGCCGGGGACGGCGATCACCGACTACGCCCTGTCCGTGCGCCCCGAGGACGATCTCGTGCGCATCGCCCAGCCCTTCCTCGACGAGCTGGGTGTGTCGACCAAGGAGACGGTCAACCTCGCGATTCCCCTGGCCGGCGAGGTGCGCCAGATCGCCCAGGTCGACTCCACCTACATGCTCGGCGCCGTCAACTGGCTCGACCGCCCCGTGCCCTTCCACTGCAGCGCGCTCGGGCGCGTATTCCTCGCCTACGGCACGCCGATGCCCCCCGGGCGACTCGCGCGCCTCACCGATTGCACCATCACGTCGCGCGCAGACCTGGCGCGCGCACTCGACACGGTCCGTCGCTCCGGCGTCGCGGTGGTCGACTCCGAGCTCGAGCCCGGTCTCGTCGCCGTCGCCGCGCCCATCCGCTCGGGCGACGACACCGTCGTCGCTGCCGTTGCCGTCTCCGGACCCAGTGTCCGCCTCACCCCGCAGGTCCTCCCGGCGGTGACGCGCGCTGTGCGCGCCACGGCCGATCAGATCAGCGACGCCCTCACGACCGCCCGATCCGAGAACCCACGAAAGGCAGGCGCGGCATGACTCCCGACGAGATCCTCAAGGGCCTCTACGACGAGACCATGGTCGGCAATAAGCCGGCTGTCCTCGAGCTCACCCAGGAGGGCATCGACTCCGGCCTGCCGCCCGAGCGCATGCTCTTCGAGGCGCTCATCCCCTCCCTGGAAGAGGTCGGGGCTCGCTTCGAGCGCGGCGACTGGTTCGTCCCCGAGATGCTCGTCGCCGGCAAGGCGATGGCCGCGGCCCTCGACCTGCTCCGTCCCCTGCTTGCGCAGGGCGGCGTCGAGAGTGTGGGCACCTTCCTCATGGGGACGGTCAAGGGCGACGTGCACGACATCGGCAAGAACCTCGTCAACATCATGCTCGAGGGCGCAGGCTTCACCGTGATCGATCTGGGCGTCCAGGTGCCGCCGGAGAAGTTCGTCGCCGCCATCGAGGAGCATCAGCCCGACATCGTCGGCATGTCCGCCTTCCTCACCACCACGATGCCGATGTTCAAGGCCAACATCAACGCGATCGAGAAGGCCGGCCTGCGCGACAAGGTCGTGATCATGGTGGGCGGGGCTCCCGTCACCCAGGAGTACGCCGATGTATGCGGGGCCGATGGCTACGCCGCAGATGCCGCCACCGCCGTGCGCCGCGCCAAGGAGTTCGTCGCCGCGAAGCGGGCCGGCTGACCGTGCCCAAGCTCCTCCCGCTCCTCGAGCACGTGGTCAAGAAGCCCGTGTGGGACTGCCGCATGTGCGGCCAGTGCGTTCTGCACTCCACCGGCATGACGTGCCCGATGACGTGCCCCAAGACCCTGCGCAACGGGCCCTGCGGGGGCGTCCGCGAGGACGGCCACTGCGAGGTCAAGCCCGAGATGCGCTGCGTCTGGGTCAAGGCCGAGGAGCGCTCGCACTCCCCGCTCAACCCTCACCTGTGGGAGGAGGAGTTCAACGACCTGCGGCCCCCGGTGGACAACCGACTCCAGGGCACCTCGTCATGGATCAACCTCATCAACGGGCGCGATCGGCGTACGCCGGCAGGCTGGGAGGGCGTCGCGCAGGAGCGCTTCTCCGCCGTCCCCGGCGCGAGCATGGTCGAGGTCGACGAGCCCAGCACCCTTCCGGAGGGATTCCACTCGTGAGCCGCCTGTCCACCCTCCTGGCGGAGGGCCGTCGCCCTGTCGTGACCGCGGAGTTCCCCAGCATCGACGGCGGCGGCCTGGCCGCGGTCGAGCGTGCCGCCGATGAGCTGCGGCCCTTCGTCGATGCCGTCAATGCCACCGACAATCCCGCGGCGCACGCGCACGCCTCCAACACCTCGATCGCCATCGCCATGTCGCAGTTCGGCCTCGAGCCGATCATGCAGGTGGTCTGCCGCGACAAGAACCGCATCGCCATGCAGGCCGACATCATGGGAGGCAGCCTCTTCGGGGTCGAGAACGTCGCCTGCCTCACCGGTGACGACGTCACGGCCGGCGACGAGCCGGAAGCCCGTCGCGTCTTCGACCTCGACAGCACCCAGCTCATCAAGGTGGCCAGCGGCCTCGCCGAAGGCCACTACCTCTCGGGTCGCGCCATCAAGCAGCCGCCGACGCTCTTCGTCGGCGCGGTCGAGAATCCCTTCGCCCCGCCGCTGGACTACCGCGTGCTGCGCGCCCTCAAGAAGGCAGAGGCGGGAGCACGCTTCCTCCAACTCCAGATCGGCTACTACCCCGAGCGCCTGGAGAACTTCGTCCGGGGATGCGTCGAGGCGGGTGTCACGCAGACCACCGCGCTCATCCCCACGGTGGTGCTCACCAAGTCCGCCAAGGCCCTGTCCTTCATGGACGAGTCCGTCCCGGGCATCTCCATCCCCGCCGACATGATCGCCCGCGTCGCCGGCGCCGGGGACAAGGAGGCTATCGCCGAGGAGTCCTACCAGCTCACGCTCGAGCTGAGCCGTCATGCGCTCTCCCTGCCGGGCGTCTCCGGCATCCACCTCACGGACTTCCGCCACGACGGCTCGCTGGAGCGGCTCGTGCGCGATCTCGGCATCGGTCCGGCGTTCGACCCGGTGGCGTCCGCCGCCGGCACCACCTCGGGATAGGAGTCCCATGCATACCGTCCTTCGCTCCGCGACCGCCACGGTCACCATCGGCCCGGACCAGCCCTTCTGCATCATCGGCGAGCGCATCAACCCGACCGGACGCAAGAAGTTCCAGGAGCAGCTCCGGGTCGAGGACCTCTCGGCGGTCGAGGTGGACGTGGCCCAGCAGATCGCGGGTGGCGCGATGATGCTCGACGTCAACATGGGCGCCCCCCTCGTCGACGAGGTCAAGCTGCTCGGCGACGCCGTCCGACTCGTGCAGTCGCTCACCGACGTGCCCCTGTGCATCGACTCCTCCGTCGTGGAGGCCCTGGAGTCCGGCCTCGCGGCATACGAGGGCAAGGCGCTCGTCAACTCGGTCACGATGGAGCGCGAGCGCATCGAGCTCATCCTGCCACTGGTCAAGCGCTACGGCGCCGCCGTGATCGCGCTGCCCAACGACGAGGAGGCCATCCCCGAGGATCCGCACCGCCGGCTCGAGCTCGCCAAGCAGCTCGTCGGCATCGCGACCGAGGAGTACGGCATCCCGATCGAGGACATCGTCGTCGACCCGCTGGCCATGCCCATCGGCGCCGATCACACGCTGGCCATGAAGACGATGGAGGCCATCCACCTCATCTCGACCGAGATCGGCGTCAACACCACCCTCGGCGCCTCCAATGTCTCCTTCGGGATGCCCGACCGCCACACGCTCAACGCCGTCTTCCTGCCCATGGCGATGAAGGCCGGTCTCACCAGCGCGATCATGGATGCCCGCACGCCTCAGATCATCACCGCCGTCAAGGGTGCGGATCTCATGATGGGCAACGACGAGTGGGGCGCCAACTGGATCGCCGCGCACCGCGCCAAGGAGGCCGCCGCCAAGGCAGCGGCCGAGGCGGCTGCTCAGGCATGACCATCCAGGAAGACGCACCCACGGGACCCTCGCGCGTCAGCCTCACCTTCCTGCCCGCGGGCAAGTCGGTGCGCGTGCCCAGCGGGGTAAGCGTCTTCGACGCCGCACTGTGGAACGGCGTCCCCGTCGACTCCACCTGCGGCGGACATGGCACGTGCAAGAAGTGCAAGGTGCGCGTCATCGACACCGCGCTGCCTATCTCGGCCCTGGACGAGCGCGCGTTCAACACCGAGCAGCTCGAGCAGGGGTGGCGCCTGGCCTGCATGGCGACGGCGACGCGCGATCTCGAGGTCGACGTCCCCGAACTCACCACGCGCCCCAAGGCCGCCACGGTGGGCGTCGGGCGCCAGGTGATCCTGCGCCCCGCGGTGCAGAAGCGCTTCCTGCGCCTCGAGGACGCGACCCTGTCGGACCAGCGCACCGACATCCAGCGCGTGCTCGAGGCGGTCGACGACCTCGAACTCACCGTGGATCCCCAGGTCCTGCGCACGCTCGGCCGCACCCTGCGCGAGTCCCAGTGGGAGGTGACCGCCGTCATCGTCGGCACCGAGCTGATCGCGGTCGAACCCGGCGACACCACGGGCACGGCCTACGGCGTGGCCTACGACCTCGGCACGACGACCGCTGTCGCCACCCTCATGGACCTCACCACGGGTGCTCCGATCGCGGTGGCCTCGATGCTCAACCAGCAGCAGCCCTTCGGTGCCGACGTCATCAGCCGCATCAGCTCGACCATGCTCGATCCCGAGGCGCTGCCCAAGCTCCAGGAGCTCGCGCAGGCCACCCTGGACGAGCTCACGCAAGATGTCTGCACGCAGGCCGGTGTCGCACCGTCGTCGGTCTACGAGCTCGCGCTCGCGGGCAACGCGACGATGGTGCAGCTCATCCTCGGGATCGACCCCGAGCCCCTCGGCGTCGCGCCGTTCATCCTCGCCACGGCCTCGTATGCAGGCTTGCTCGCCACCGATCTCGGCGTCCATGTCCATCCCCGCGCGCGCGCGGTCGTCTTCCCGCATCTGGGCGCCTATGTCGGCGGCGACATCATCGCGGGAGTGCTCGCCGCGGGCATGGATCGCGACAAGCGGCTGCGGCTCTTCATCGACATCGGCACCAACTGCGAGATCGTGCTGGGCAACGGCGAGCGGCTCATGTCCACGGCCGCTCCCGCGGGCCCGGCCTTCGAGGCGGCATCCATCAAGTGCGGCATGCGCGCGGCCCCCGGGGCGATCGAGGTCGTGTCGATCACCGATGAGGGCATGACGCTCCAGGTGATCGGGGACGTGGCACCCACCGGCATCTGCGGCTCCGGCCTCGTCGATGCCATCGCCGAGTTGGCACGCATCGGCCTGCTCGACTCCACCGGCAGGTACCTCTCCGACGAGCGGATCGCCAAACTGCGCCCGGACCTCGCAGATCGCTTCGTGGAGCGAGGCGGCGAGCGCCTCTTCGTCCTCGCGACGGCTGAGGAGTCGGGCGACGGCACGGACGTGGTCCTCAGCCAGCGCGATGTGCGTGAGCTGCAGTTCGCCAAGGCCGCCATCTCGACCGGATGGAAGCTCCTCCTGGAGGAGTTCGGCGTTGAGGAGTCGGAGATCCAGCAGGTGCTCCTCGCCGGCTCCTTTGGCACCTATCTCTCCGCACGCAGCGCCGTGGGCATCGGGCTCGTCCCGCAGATCCCCGTCATGCGGATCGTGAGCGCCGGCAACGTCGCGGGCGAGGGAGCCAAGATGGCGCTCCTGTCGGACTCCGAGCGCCACGGCGCCCAGGCCCTGCTCGACGAGATCCACTACGTCGAGCTCTCCGACCGCACCGACTTCAACGATCGCTTCGTCGATGAGCTCGCCTTCCCGTCCCCGGCCTAGCCGCGCACTCATCCTGTGCGGCGCCTTGAGCGCCGACGCGACGGCATGGATCGAGGAATCCAGCGAGGACGTGGCGATCCATCCACTGCCTCCCCTGCTGCACAACCGGCCCGAGCGCATCGCGCCGGAGGTCGAGAGACTCGTGCTCGAACTGCGCGACGACTACGACGAGATCGCGATCGGGTACGCCGACTGCGGCACGCACGGCACCCTCGACGAGGTATGCGATCGACTCGGAGTCCGGCGCCTCCCCGGTCGGCACTGCTACGACGTCTACGCCGGCGAGCAGGAGATGTCAGCGATCTGGGAGGAGCAGCCGGGCACCTACGTGCTCACCGACTTCCTCGTGCTGTCCTTCGACCGGGTCGTCTGGCGCGAGTTGGGGCTGGACCGCTATCCGGAGCTCCGCGACGACTACTTCCGGCATTACACGCGGGTGGTCTGGCTGGCCGGTCGGCGTACCCCCGATATGGGGCGCGCGGCCGAGCGTGCCGCGGACCGGCTCGGCCTGCCGCTGGAGGTCGTCGACGCCCCCGGCCGCCTGGGCCCGAGCCTGGGGAATCTGATGTACAACTGGCCTCCGGACTGATATATCTATCCCCGTGAGTGCCCCCGCCGTCCTCGTCCAGCCCGACTTCCGGGGTGGGGAGTCGCAGGCGGACCTGGCCTACCGGGAGATCCGGGGCCTCATCGTCACGCTCGAGCTCCCCCCCGGATCCGTGCTGAGCGAGCCCGAGCTCCAGCAGCGCCTGGGCCTGGGCCGCACCCCCATCCGCGAGGCCCTGCGCACCCTGGCCCACGAGCGCCTGGTGGAGGTCTACCCCCGGCGCGGGATGTTCGTCGCCGCCCTCGATCCGCGCGATCTCGCGTCGCTGTCCGAGGTGCGTGAGGAGACCGAGCCCTTCGCGGCGCGCCTGGCCGCCGAGCGGCGTACCGAGGACGACCTCCTCGTCATCGACGCGCTCCTAGCCGACATCGACGCTATTGCCGCGGCGCCGGACATGCGCGCCCTCATCGAGCTCGACCAGCGGATCCACCATCACGTCTACCGCTGCGCGCACAACGACTTCCTGCAGGCGGTGTGCGACCAGCACTACATGCACGCCCTGCGCATCTGGTTCCTTGCCCTCGACCGCGTCGTGCACCTCGAGGACGCGGTCGCCGAGCACCGGGATCTCCTCCTCGCGATCCGCGATGGCGACGCCGATCGCGCCGCCGAGGTCATGTCCTCCCACGTCCACGGCTTCGAGGCCGAGGTACGCCGGGCCATTTGATTCGCACCACCTAACACGCACCACCGAGAGGGAGAAGATGAGCAGTCTGCCGAGCAAGGCCAAGTGCGTCGTCATCGGCGCCGGCATCGTGGGCAACTCCGTGGCCTACCACCTGGCGCGTCTGGGGTGGCGCGACATCGTCCAGATCGACAAGGGCCCGCTGCCCAACCCCGGTGGCTCGACCGGCCACGCCTCCAACTTCATCTTCCTCGTCGACCACAACAAGGAGATGGCGCAGCTCACGCTCGACAGCCTCAAGCAGTACAAGGAGCTCGACACCTTCTTCGAGTCCGGGGGCATCGAGGTCGCCCGCACTCCGGAGCGCATGCAGGAGCTCACGCGCCGCATCACCTCGGGCAAGTCCTGGGGCATCGAGGACATGAGCCTGCTCACGCCCGATGAGGTCAAGGAGATGGTCCCCTTCATCGACGAGACCGTCATCCTGGGCGGCTTCTACACCAAGGGCGTCGGCGTGTGCGACTCCCTGCGCGCCGGCACGCTCATGCGCGAGAAGGCCATCGAGATGGGCGCTCTGCAGTCCTTCGCCAACGTCGAGGTCGAGGACCTCACCGTGACCGACGGCCGCATCAAGGCCGTCGTCACCGACCAGGGCACCATCGAGGCTGAGTACGTCGTCATCGCATGCGGGTGCTGGAGCCGCCAGATCGCCGCGATGGCCGGCGCGCAGATCCCGCTCACCCCGGCCGTCCACCAGATGAAGGACATTGGCCCCGTCGCCATGTTTGCCGACGCCAAGGGCGATCTGGAGTACCCCATCGTCCGCGACATGGACACCAACATGTACGAGCGCCAGCACGGCACGGGCCTGGAGATCGGCTCCTACGCCCACCGCCCGATCCTCTACGACGCCGAGGACATCCCCTCGAACGCCGAGGCGGCGCTCTCCCCGACCGAGTTCCCCTTCACCCCGGATGACTTCGCCGACCAGGACGAGCACGCCCTCGAGCTCATGCCCGAGATCGTCGGGGATGAGGGTGCGCAAGAGAAGTACGCCATCAACGGCCTGCTCTCGCTGACCCCCGACGGCATGCCGATCCTCGGTGAGACCCCCGAGGTCAAGGGCCTGTGGTCCGCGGCGGCCGTGTGGGTCAAGGAGGGTCCGGGGGTCGGACGCGCGATGGCGGAGTGGATGGTCCTGGGCCAGCCCGAGATCGATCTGCATGCCTCGGATATCGCGCGCTTCTACCCCGGCCAGACCACGACGAAGCACATCAAGGACCGCACGTCCGAGGGCTTCAACAAGACCTACGGCATCGTGCACCCGGCGGAGCAGTGGGCATCCAACCGCGAGGTGCGCCTGTCGCCCTACTACGAGCGCGAGAAGGACCTGGGCGCCGTCTTCTATGAGACGGTCCAGTGGGAGCGTCCCTTCTGGTACGAGTCCAATGCCGGACTCGTCGAGAAGTACGGCGATGCCGTGATGCCGCGCACCGCCGAGTGGGAGTCCCGCTGGTGGTCGCCCATCATCAACGCCGAGCACCTGCAGATGCGCGAGACCGCGGGCCTCGTGGACCTCACGGCCTTCGCCCTCTTCGACATCACCGGCCCCGGCGCGCTCGCGACCGTCCAGCGCGTGTGCATGCGCCAGATGGACGTCGCGGTGGGCAAGGTCGTCTACACCCCGGTGCTCGCCCCCAACGGCGGATTCCGCTCCGACCTCACGGTGATGCGCCTCGGCGACGACCACTTCCGGGTGGTCACGGGCGGTGCCCATGGGATGAGCGACCTCAAGTGGTTCAAGGACAACGCCGCCGAGGGTGCGACGTTCACCAACCTCACCGACGACATCTCCACCGTCGGCGTCTGGGGCCCGAACTCGCGCGCGATCCTGTCCGCCGTCACCGATGCCGACATGAGCAATGAGGCATTCCCCTTCGGCACCTGCCGCGAGATCACCATCGCGGGCAAGACCGTGCTCGCTTCGCGGATCTCCTACGTCGGCGACCTCGGCTGGGAGCTCTACGTCCCCATGTCCGACGGACTGGCGGTGTGGGACGCGATCTGGGCCGCGGGCCAGGACCATGGCCTGATCCCCGTGGGCATCGGCGTCTACGGCACGACGGGTCGCCTCGAGAAGGGGTACCGGGCCTACGGTCCCGAGCTCGAGGGCGACTTCAGCGTCGTCGAGGCGGGCATGGCGCCCAAGAAGATCAAGGACGCCGACTTCATCGGCAAGGAGGCGCACCTGCGTCACCGCGAGGAGGCACCGGCGGCGACGCTGTGCCTGCTCACCGTCGACGATCACACGTCGTCCACGGGCGAGAAGCGCTACATGCTCGGCGGCGAGCCCATCCTCACCAAGGACGGTCAGCCGATCACCGACGCGCACGGTCGCCGCTCGTACGTCACCTCGGCCGGCTCCGGACCCTCGGTCGGCAAGCACATCCTCATGACGTACCTGCCCGCCGAATACTCCGCTCCCGGCACGCACCTGCTCGTGGAGTACCTCGGTGATCAGTACCCCGTGACCGTGGCCGGCTCGGGCGCACTCTTCGACCCGGCCAACGATCGGATCATGTCGTGAACGTCGCCGTCTGCATCAAGCGCATCCCTCTGTCACCCGGCCGGTGGACCCTCACCGCCGATGAGACCGCAATCGACACGAGTGGCAGCGCCATGGGCTGGACCCTCAGCCCTCACGAGGAGTGCGCCGTCGAAGCCGCCGTCCAGCTCGCCGATGGCGACGGCTCGGTCACGGCGTTCTCGCTCGGCACGGCCGACTCGGCGGAGCAGATCCGCGAGGTCATGGCCGTGGGCGTCGATCGCGGCGTCCTGCTCGAGACCGACGGCGGGGACTGGGACGGCCAGGCGACCGGCGCGGCCCTCGCCGCGGCGATCACGGCCGATGCCACCGACTTCGACGCCGTCATCGTCGGCACCGAATCGGCGGACGCATCGGGCTATCAGGTGGGGGTACGCATCGCGCATGCGCTCGGGTGGCCGATCGTCACCCACGTCAAGGGCCTGAGCGTCCAGGGCGGAATCGCGCGATGCGAGCGCGTCGTCGGCTCCGAGCGCGAGGTCTACGAGGTCGCCCTGCCCGCTGTGATCGCAGTGAAGGACGGCGTCAACATCCCGCGCTACCCCTCGGTGCCCGGACGCATCAAGGCGCGCAAGAAGCCACTCGACACCGTGACTCCCGAGTCACGGCCCGCACGCATGGAGAAGGTCAAGCTCGCCCTGCCGCCTCAGGAGACCAGCACTGCCAAGGTCCTCGGCAGCGGCGCGGAGGCCGCCCCCCAGATCGTCGAAGTCCTCAGGGAGATCGGAGTGCTCACATGATCCTCGTCTATGTCGATCACGATCGCGGGGTCCTGGACGAGTTCTCGCTCCAGGCCGTCGCCGCCGCGCGCGGCCTGGACTCCGAGGTGCAGGCCGTCATGGTCGGCGCCGAGGCCATCACGGCAGCCGCCCGCCTCGGCGAGTTCGGGGTCCAGACGACACACGTCGCCGTCGACCCGCGCCTCACCGACTACACGCCCGCAGCCTCAGGTCGCGCTGTCGCCCAGATGGCACGGCATCTCTCGCCGGCCGCTGTCCTCGCCGTCGGCTCGCCGCGCGGCAACGAGGTGCTCGCACACGCGTCCGCCATCCTCGACGAGCCGTTCGCCGCGGACTGCACCGCGATCGTTCTCGGCGATGGCGTCTCGACCGTGACGCGCAATCGCTGGGCGGGCAACGTGCTCGAGGAGGCACGCGTGCACGCACCCATGCTCATCGCATCCACGGCACTCCATGCCTTCGCCGCCGAGCCGGTCACGGGCTCCGGTCCGGCCGCCGTGGTCGAGTTCGCTCCGGAGCTCACCGATGCCGACCTCGCCGTGCGCGTCGTCGACCGCGTCGGCGGAGGCGGTGGCGGAGTGAGCCTCGCCGAGGCCAAGGTCGTCGTCTCCGGCGGACGTGGCGTGGGTGAGGGCGGCTTCGGCCCGCTCGAGGAGCTCGCCGCACTGCTCGGCGGCGCGGTCGGATGCTCACGCGTGGTGACCTCCGCCGGGTGGCGCCCCCACGCGGAGCAGGTCGGCCAGACCGGCACCAAGGTCGCACCGGACCTCTACATCGCCGTGGGCATCAGCGGCGCGACGCAGCACATCGCCGGATGCAAGAACGCCAAGACGATGATCGCCATCAACACCGACCCCGACGCGACCATCATGTCCTTCGCCGACTACGCCGTCATCGGCGACGCTGCGACGGTCATGCCGGCACTGGTCGAGGCCGTCCGCGCAGCGAAGGGATAGCAGTGCCTACCGATATCGAGATCGCCCAGGCCACCGAGATGGACCGCATCTCGGACGTGGCCTCCACCCTTGGCATCCCGGAGGAGGCCCTCGAGCCATACGGCCACTACAAGGCCAAGGTCTCCAACGCCTGGCTCGACTCGCTGCCCGAGCGGCCCGACTCGCATCTCATCCTCGTCACCGCGATCAGCCCGACGCCGGCCGGCGAGGGCAAGACGACGACGACCGTGGGCCTCGGGGACGGGCTGCGGCGCATCGGCAAGGACGCGATGATCTGCCTGCGCGAGCCGTCTCTCGGGCCGGTCTTCGGGATGAAGGGCGGCGCCGCCGGCGGCGGATACGCCCAGGTCGTCCCCATGGAGGACATCAACCTCCACTTCACCGGTGATTTCAGCGCCATCGGCCTCGCCAACAATCTCCTGGCCGCGCTCATCGACAACCACGTGCATCACGGAAATGCGCTGGGCATCGACGTGCGGCGCATCACGTGGAAGCGCGTCATGGACATGAACGATCGCGCCCTCCGTGACATCGTCGTCGGACTGGGCGGCCATGCCAATGGCTACCCGCGCGAAGACGGCTTCGACATCGTCGTCGCCTCCGAGGTCATGGCGATCTTCTGCCTCGCCACATCCCTCGAGGACCTGCAGGAGCGACTGGGCAACATCATCGTCGCCTACACGCGCCACAAGGAGCCGATCCGCGCGCGCGACCTCAACGCCGACGGCGCCATGACAGTGCTCCTCAAGGATGCCTTCCAGCCCAACCTCGTGCAGACCCTCGAGCACACGCCCGCCTTCGTCCACGGAGGCCCCTTCGCCAACATCGCGCATGGATGCAACACGGTCATCGCGACGAAGGGTGCGCTCAAGCTCGCCGACTACGTCGTCACCGAGGCCGGCTTCGGCGCGGATCTCGGCGCCGAGAAGTTCATCGATATCAAGTGCCGCAAGTCGGGCCTGCGCCCCTCGGCCGCCGTCATCGTGGCGACCATCCGGGCACTGAAGTACCACGGCGGAGCGGACCTCAAGACCATCACCGACGAGGACCTCGGCGCACTCGAGAAGGGCATCGTCAACCTCCGTCGCCACATCGAGAATGTCCGAGACGTCTATGGCGTCCCGGTCGTCGTGTCGATCAACAACTTCACTTCCGACACCCAGGCCGAGGTCGACCTGCTGCGCCGCCTCGTGAGTGATGCCGGCGCCCAGGTCGTCCTCGCGACGCACTGGGCCGACGGCGGCGCCGGCACCGAGGATCTCGCCCGCGCGGTCGTCGAACTGTGCGAGCAGCCCAGCGAAGTGACCTTCGTCTACCCCGACGAGGCCACCCTGTGGGAGAAGATCGAGGCCATCGCCACGCGGGTCTACCGAGCCGACGAAGTCACCGCGAGCTCCAAGGTCCGCGGTCACATCAAGGATCTCCAGGATGCGGGATACGGGCACCTACCGGTCTGCATCGCCAAGACCCAGTACTCCTTCTCGACCGATGCTGCACTGCGCGGGGCACCGACGGGCCACAGCCTCGACGTGCGCGAGGTGCGCCTCTCGGCCGGAGCGGAGTTCGTCGTGGTGATCTGCGGCGACATCATGACGATGCCGGGCCTGCCCAAGGTGCCCTCCGCGGAGAAGATCGACCTCGTCGACGGTGCAGTGGTGGGACTCTTCTGAGAGTCCACCGCGCGTGGTGGGTGGCCCTGGTCACCTTCCTCGTCCTCATCGCGTCCGCGGCGTTCCGCTCGTCGCAGGGCGTGATGATCGTCCCGATCGAGGAGGATCTCGGCTGGTCGCGGACGGTGACGTCACTGGCGATCTCGGTCAACCTGGTCGTCTACGGCGTCACCGCGCCCTTCGCGGCCGCCCTCATGGAGCGGTTCGGCGTACGCCGGATCGCCGTGGGCGCCCTGGCCCTGCTGTCCCTGGGGACCGGGCTCACGGCGGTGATGTCCGCCTCATGGCAACTCGTGCTCCTGTGGGGCGTACTCGTCGGGCTCGGCACCGGCTCCACCGCACTCGTCTTCGGCGCCCTCGTCGCCAATCGATGGTTCACGAAGCGGCGAGGCCTCGTCGTCGGCATCTTCGGTGCGGCATGGGCGACGGGCCAGCTCGTCTTCCTGCCGATCCTCGCACGCATCATCGAGCACCAGGGGTGGCGCTACGCCTCCCTGGGCGTGGCCGTGCTCAGTGCTGCACTCATCCCGCTCGTCGCGCTCGTCATGCGCGATCGACCCTCGGACGTCGGACTGGCTCCGTACGGCGCAGACACCATGCCACCCGCGGAGTCCAACACCACGCACAGCGGATGGCGGGCGGCAGCGGGTGCCCTCATCGTCCTGCGCGACGCGGCGCGCACTCGCGCCTTCTGGCTCCTCGCCATCACCTTCGCCATCTGCGGGTGGACCACCAACGGCATCGTGAGCAGCCACTTCGTGCCGGCCATGCACGATCACGGCGTCACGGCGACCACCGCCGCGAGCCTCCTCGTCATCGTCGGCCTCTTCGACGTGGTGGGGACGGTCGGCTCGGGCTGGCTCACGGACCGCTTCGATCCGCGCCTCCTGCTCGGGATCTACTACGGGCTCCGCGGCATCGCCCTCGTCGCGCTGCCCATCCTCATCGGCCCCGACATCGAGCCTCCGATCCTGCTCGTGATGGTGCTCTTCGGACTGGACTGGGTCGCGACGGTTCCGCCGACGGTGACCCTGTGCCGGGAGATCTACGGCGTGGAGCGCGGGGCCATCGTCTTCGGGTGGGTCTTCGCCGCGCACATGGTCGGTGCCGCAATCGCCGCTGCCGTCTCCGGGTGGATCCGCGTCACCGCCGGTGACTACGCCACGGCCTGGTGGCTCGCAGGAATCCTCGCCTTCGTCGCCGCCGGGCTGTCACTGGCCATCGCCCGCCCCGGTCAGCGGGCGCGCGTCACCGCGTAGTCTGGGCTCAGGAGGTGCGCTATGACGTACGACATTCACACCGTGGAGATCGAGTCGCAGCATGCGGCGGTGGTCACGGGGACGTGCACGGTGGACGAGGTCGGCGCCTTCATCGGCCAGGCCTTCGAGCGGGTCCTCGGAGCGCTGGCCCGCGAGGCTGTCGCCGTCGACGGCAAGCCCTTCGCCCGCTACGACATGGTCGACGGCGGCTTCCGCGTGGAGGCAGGCTTCCCCTGCCCGGCCAATCTCGACCTGGACGGCGACGTGCACACGATCACCCTCCCGGGCGGCACGGCCGCGAGCACCACGCACGTGGGCGCCTATGACGGGGTCGCCGCGGCATACCAGGCGATCGAGGCATGGTTCACCAGCTCCGGTCATCGGCCGACGGGCGCCCCGTGGGAGACCTACCTGGACGGCCCCGAGGTTGCTGAGCCCCGGACGACCGTCACCTGGCCCTGCACCCTGGCCTGAGAGCCCCCGGTCAGGATTGAACTGACGACCTACCGCTTACAAGGCGGTTGCTCTACCACTGAGCTACGGAGGCGTGCCGCCCTATCCTGCCAGCCCGTTCCCGAGCACCGGCTCAGGAGCCCAGGGACACGCAATCCAGGTCGGCCGGCAGGTCCTCGGGGACCGTGAAGTTCGCCAGCGCAATGAGCTCCCACTTCCCCTCGGGGCTCTGCAGGTAGGTGAGCAGTCGCGGCGACGCCGTGTCGCGGTACTCGTCGCCCTCCATGACGATATCGCTCACGATCGCGTCGTAGGAGGCCACGATCAGATCGCCATTGCGCGTGATCGCGAGGTTGGCGAAGTCGTAGGCCGAGGCCGGAGCCCACTCAATGGGCTTGCCATCCGGAGTGGGCCAGCCGCGTCCGTCGGCGAGCTGGATCTGGTCCTGCGGATGCCGGACCTTTTGCGGCAGCTTGCCCATCGTGATGTCGCGCCACTGCTCGACCAGCGACGTCCCCAGTGCCACGTCCTCGGGGCTGGTCGCGGGAGACTCGCCGGAGACCGGGATGGGCGTGCGGTCGCAGATGGCGGCGACGGGACTGTTGAAGTTGGCATGGCTCACCAGGACCCAGTGACCCAGTCCCTCGTCCCAGCGGAAGACCGAGATGCGCGGGGCCTTGCCGTCGCCCATGACGACACCGGAGTCCGGTGCGGTGGCACCCGGCTCGCTCACGAAGTAGCGCACGACCCGGATGTCCTCGCGCGGCTCCGTGACGACGACGTCGGAGACCTCGAACTCATCGACATCCAGGGGCACGTAGGTGCCGGCGTTGTAGCGCTGACCCGTCGCACGCACCAGCGTGAACGCCGGGTCGAGATAGGGCTGGACCAGCTGCCGTCCCGCCTCCACCTCCTCGGGCGACTCGGCGGCGTCGCCGGCCTCGCGACCGGTGAGCGAGAGCAGTCCAAACCAGGCGTTGGCGAGATCCTCGCCGCTGGCCGCTCGATCGGCGAAGGCCGCGGGGATCGATGGCGAGGCTGACGACTCCTGGGAGGATTCCCCGCTCCCGCATGCGACCAGGACCAGGGAGCACGCGAGGAGTACGACACCGATCACGGGACGCTGTCTCATGCCAGCGACTCTAGCGGCCCGCACTCACTAGACTCGCCATCTCATCCCCGGGAGGAACCATGACCTACCCCACCGTCGTCGCCAGCACGTGGCAGTCCCTTCACGACCGCCTCGAGGACTGGGGCCTCAAGCCCGGCGCGGACTCGGGCACCCCGATGACGCGTGGCTGCATCCTCAAGACCTGGGGCAATGTCGAGACCGGACTGTGGGAGTGCACCCCGGGCGGGTGGACCGT
>Ga0181556_1000239_pt1 | contig 60176 bp, 58 predicted proteins | sample 011ome_14_FD_148651 | JGI IMG/M metagenome (GOLD analysis project Ga0181556, IMG submission 148651) | Coastal salt marsh microbial communities from the Groves Creek Marsh, Skidaway Island, Georgia - 011505AT metaG (spades assembly) | ecosystem: Environmental > Aquatic > Marine > Intertidal zone...
GTGCTTTCATCCATCGCATTGGCAATCGCCTGAATATATTTATCACGCAGATCGTTCATCATCAGCCTCCAATTAACTTTGTTCCCTGCTACCACATTTCAATCTGTGTGCAAGCCGCTTGGTCATCGCAAAACGATGACCAAGCTGATCGAGCGTGCGCCAAAGGCGCACCCATTTTCATAACAGCCCCTTAAGACCAAAAAAACGCTGCAAACCCGTTAAGGCCCGCAGCGTTTCAAATTTGCAATCCGTTACAGGATTTTACGCTAGTGCGGCCTTTGCCTGATCGACAATCGCACCAAACGCAGCTGGTTCATGAACAGCCAGATCCGCCAGAACTTTGCGGTCAACTTCTATACCCGCTTTGGCCAGACCGTTGATGAAACGGCTGTATGTCAAAGCTTCGTCATGGGCGCGTACAGCAGCGTTGATACGCTGGATCCACAAGCTGCGGAAATTACGCTTGCGATTATGACGGTCGCGTGTTGCGTACTGGTTTGCCTTATCAACGGCCTGAGCCGCTACTTTGAAGGTATTTTTACGACGACCGTAATAGCCTTTGGCTTGGTCGATAATTTTTTTGTGACGACGGTGAGTTACTACACCACCTTTAACGCGTGACATCTCTCAAATCCTCCTTAGCGGGCGTATGGCATCATGCCCTTGATGATTTTCTCATCAGGGGTGGACATAACAGTTGTGCCGCGTGCGTTGCGGATGAATTTGGTTGTCCGCTTAATCATTCCGTGACGTTTACCAGCTTGGCCGGACTTAACACGGCCGCTTGCTGTAACTTTGAACCGCTTTTTGCAGCTCGATTTTGTCTTCATCTTAGGCATTTTCATCTCCTTAAACTTATGAGGTTTGGATAAACGCGACTCGGCATGCCCTTCGCCGGCCGCGCAATGTTGTTGGCATATACGGGCATGATGCCCGAATGGCAAGTGGTTTTTAGATAGAAATGGCCGTCGTTCGACGGCCATGCCTGCGGCGCGAGTATTTTGGCAAAAATGAAAGCGCTATTCTGGGTCCATTGCGTAAATCATGCGCTCATTGCAGGGCGCTACGCGCAGAATATTCGTGGTCCCCGGGATATTGAAGGGGACACCGGCGGTTATTACGATTTGATCATCTTGGGTCACATAGCCTTCGGCCAGGGCTGCGCGGACGGCACTGACCACAGCCTCTTTGAAGCGGGTTTTAGAATTGGATACCACACAATTTGTGCCCCAGGTCAGGGCCAAGCGCCGTGCTGTGCGGATTTGCGAGGTCATGGCAATAATTGGCACGCACGGGCGTTCGCGCGCGGTTAACAAAGCCGTTGTTCCAGATTGCGTATAGCAACAAATTGTTTTGATATTGGTTGTTTCAGCAATTTCACGCGCCGCAGAGACAATGCCATCTGCGATAGATTGGCGGTTCGCTTTACGAGAAGCATCCAGAATTTCGCGATAAGTTAGATCGCTTTCCACTTCGACTGCAACATTATTCATGGTCTGCACTGCTTCTATCGGGAATTGACCCGCGGCAGATTCGGCAGACAGCATGATTGCATCAGCGCCTTCGTAGATTGCGGTTGCAACGTCTGAGACCTCCGCGCGGGTTGGCATCGGGCTTTCAATCATTGATTCTAACATTTGTGTTGCCACAATAACCGGTTTTGCGGCTGCGCGACATTTACGCACAAGGCGTTTTTGAATTGGCGGGACGTTTTGTACAGGTAATTCCACGCCCAGATCACCACGTGCGACCATAATGCCGTCAGATACATTCAAGATGTCATCGAATCGCTCAACAGCAGATGGTTTTTCAATCTTTGACAAAATCGCTGCGCGACCCGCAGCCAGTTCGCGTGCTTCTAGCAGATCTTCGGGCCGCTGAACGAATGAAAGGGCCAACCAATCAACACCCAAAGCGCAAACAAATTCGAGGTCTTTTTTATCCTTATCGGACAGCGCAGCGAGTGGCAGAATAACATCCGGGACATTGACACCTTTGCGATTGGATATCGTACCACCATTCACGACAACACAATCTGCATAATCTGCACCGCAACTTGTCACCTTAAGCTTGATTTTTCCATCGTTTACCAACAAATGCGCGTCTGGTCTTAAAGCTGCGAAAATTTCTGGATGTGGCAATTGCACTCGGGTCGCATCACCCAATTCCTCGGATAAATCCAAGCGGAACTGCGCGCCATTTTCCAAATCCTCAGACCCGTTTGCAAATTCGCCAACACGCAATTTTGGTCCTTGCAGATCGGCCAAGATTGCAATCGGACTGTTTAATTCTTTTTCGACCATGCGGATATATTTGTGGCGCTGTTCGATTTCAGCATGACTGCCGTGGCTCATATTCAGGCGAAAAACATCGGCACCCGCTTCGTGTAGTGCCTTGATTGTTTGATAGTCGCTTGAGGCTGGTCCCAATGTCGCGACAATTTTTACATTACGGTGGCGTCTCATATTATTTCCTTTGACGTCGGTTGTGCCCCATCTTGCGGATCCAGATGTTAGCGTTAACATTTCCTCGCTTATGCATCAGTTATGTTCGAATTGCAACCTAAGTGGTTGGCGGTTTGTTTTCTAGAAATATATTACATTGTTATGACAAATAATGTACCAACCGCCTAAAAAGTGCTGACGCGCTTACGAAAAAAGGATTGCGAAAATGGACAAGCAAACACAAATCGAACTTGAGGCTGCGGCATTTCGAGCATTGCGTGAACACCTGATGGAAAAACGCACCGACGTCCAAAATATCGATATGATGAATTTGGCGGGATTTTGTCGCAACTGTCTGTCCCGTTGGTACCAAGAGGCCGCGAATGAACGCGGTATTGACATGGATAAAACCCAGGCGCGCGAAATTTTCTATGGTATGACGATGGACGACTGGAAGGCCAATTATCAAACAGATGCCTCTGGTGCACAGCAAGACGCGTTCAAAAAATCCTTTGCCGAAAATGTGGGCGATCAGGGCTAAATCTGCCCCACAAAACGCGAACGCGTGTTTGTAGCCTGCGGGCGGGCTCGATGCCGGCCCGCAGGCTTGCTTCGCCTACTTGCGTGAATGAAACAAATCAGCTTGCCCAATACCCGAGCCACAAGCGTACCCGTCGCAATCACAAAGCCAATATCAAAAGATGTAGCAAAACAATGGCGCCGGCACACCCAATCGCCGCCGCAAAAGACATGACCGCCACATGCTGCATGGGCGATCCTGTTAAAAATTTTGCGTTTGTTTCTGACACTTTGGCCTTATCTTGACAGGATCAGACAACCTTACCCAGTTATGAACGGGCTTTGATCACCTGCAGCAATGGCAAAACATCCGACATATCAGGGCCACGTTCCTGCCCTGTTAACGCTTTGCGCAGCGGCATGAACAGCCCCTTGCCTTTACGTCCTGTCGCCTCTTTCACCGCTGCGGTCCAAGCACCCCATGTGTCCTTGGTAAAGGGACCTGCGGGCAATAACTCAAGGGCAGTTGCCACAAATTCGCGATCTTCTTCAGCAATGACAGGTTCTGCCCCTTGGGAAAACAGCGCCCACCAAGCCCCTAGATCGTTCAGCGTGGTAATATTTTCACGCGTTACTGTCCAAAATTGCGCGGCCAAGTCATCCGGCACACCGACAGCGCGCACAGCATCGGCCACTTGGTCCAAGGGCAAGCCCGCCAAATACCGCGCCGTTAATGGGAACAGGTCTTGTACATCGAACTTTGTGGGCGCTGATCCAAATTGTGATAATTCAAATCCATCTGCAATTTCATCCAATGATGTACGCAGTTCCACAGGCTGGCTGGACCCCAAACGCGCCATCAGGCTTAGCACCGCCTCGGGTGCGATGCCTTGTGCACGCAAATCGCGCAATGACAATGTACCCAACCGCTTGGACAGGCCTTCGCCTTGTGGGCCGGTCAGCAGCGAATGGTGTGCAAATGTTGGAACCGCACCGCCCAACGCTTGGATCATCTGAATTTGTGTTGCTGTATTTGTTACGTGGTCAGATCCACGCACAACATGGGTGATCCCCATTTCCACATCATCCACAACGGACGCAAGCGTATACAGGAATTGACCATCGGCACGGATCAAAACAGGGTCGGACACCGAAGCGGCATCAATCGAAATATCGCCCAAAATACCATCAGGCCAATTGATGCGTTCCAAATCCAGTTTGAACCGCCAATGGCCCGCACCGCGTTCCGCGCGCAATGCCTGTTTTTGTGCGTCATCCAGATCCAACGCCGCACGATCATAGACCGGTGGCTTGCCCATATTCAGCTGCTTTTTCCGCTTTAGGTCCAATTCCGTGGGCGTTTCAAAACATTCATAAAACCGACCCATATCACGCAATTTGTCCGCGGCCGCATGATAGCGATCCAACCGGTCAGATTGACGTTCCATCCGGTCCCATGTCAGGCCCAACCATTCCAAATCTTGTTGAATGGCATCCACATATTCCTGTTTTGACCGTTCGGGATCGGTATCATCGATCCGCAGAATAAACGTCCCGCCAGTTTTCTTGGCGATCAAGTAATTCATCAATGCCGCGCGCAGGTTACCAATGTGCAAATATCCTGTGGGGGATGGGGCAAAACGGGTGGTTGTCATGTCAATACTCCTGTTGCGGGGTGTGTTTCATAACAACGACGATTTGTCCAGAGCGCTAAGCCGCACGACACAGCATGTCAAAATCAAATTCACAAATAATTTTATTTGAAAGTGATCAATTCCTAGGTATTCTGCGCCCCAGAGTCATAAACAGGAGAGACCCCCGTGCAATCACCGTTTTACATGCGTCGCAGAACGTTTTTAGCCAGCAGCGCCGCTGCCGTTGCGGGCAGTGCCGTATCAGCCGCAGCCCCGATGATGGGCCCATCCTTTACGCTGCACCGTCGATTTAGCTTGGGATCATTGGAAATCACCACATTGCTTTCGGCGACAACAACCGTTGAAAATGACCCCCAAACCATCTTTGGGCTAAACGCATCGAAAGAAGATTTCACCCAAGCCTGTGTGGATGCCAATATTCCAACTGATAAATTCCAGATGTTTTACACCCCAACCGTGGTAAACACCGGTTCAGAATTGGTCCTGTTTGATACCGGCACCACCCCGCAAGGCACCGTTGCCGCATTGGAACAGGCCGGCTATAGTGCCGAGCAAATCGACAAAGTTGTCTTGACCCATTTCCATGGGGATCACATTGGTGGCCTGCATACGGATATGGGCCGCACATTCCAAAACGCATCCTATTACTGCGGCGCGCTTGAATTTGAAGACTGGGATTTTTCCGGTGATGACGGGTTCGAAGCAAAGGTTCGCCCCCTAGAGGATGAAATGGAAATGTTGGACGATGGCCAAGACATCGCAACAGGTATAACGGCAATGGCGGCACATGGACACACCGTTGGCCACATGGGTTATATGATCGAAAGCCAAGGCAAAAATCTGTTTCTAGGCGGCGACTTTGCCAACCATTATATCTGGTCAGTGGCCCATCCCGATTGGGAAGTCCGCTTTGACCGCGACCGCACAATGGCGGCCCAAACACGCCGCCGCATTTTCGATATGCTGGCGACGGAAAAAATGCCATTCATCGGGTATCACATGCCTTGGCCAGGATTGGGCTATATTGAACGAAATGGCGACAGCTTCCGATATGTTCCAGCAAGTTACCAGCACATGCTGTAATTCAAAAAACAAACAGCGCCTAAGAAATTAGGCGCTGTTTGCTTTCTAGCCCTTGACGCATTCAAAAATTCCCGCACAAAGTCTGGGCATAGTTTTTTATCGGGAACAATCATGTCGAATACAATTTGCGTAATCGGTGCGGGCATTGTCGGCGTATCAACGGCCCTATGGCTGCAGCGACAGGGCCACGATGTCATTTTGCTTGATCGTGATACACCGGGCCAAGCTGCATCCTTTGGCAACGCCGGATTGATTGCGCAATGGGGATCAGTTCCCGTCAATACGCCCGGTATCTGGCGTGAATTGCCATCAATGCTGTTTAATCCCAAATCTGCCCTGTTTGTACGGTGGCAATATTTACCCAAAATGGTCCCGTGGTTGGTTCAATTCATGCGCCACGCCAATGACGCCAAGGCCCAATCCGTGACGAAATCCTTGCATGGCCTTCTTTATGATGCCCTAGATCAGCACAAACAATTGGCCCGCGGGACAGCGGTCGAACAGTGGATCACCGATAGTAAACTTAGCTATATTTACAAAACGCGCGCAGATTTCGAAGCCAGCGCCTATAGTTGGCAGCTCAAACGCGAACTGGGTTTTATTCCTGACGTGTTCGAAGGACAAGACGTCCAAGACCAAGAGCCCAATCTTGGCTCAGGCATTGGGTTTATGGCCCAGCTGTCCGGTCATGGGCATATCCTAAACCCCGGTGAATATGTTCGAAACCTTGCGAAAGTTTTTGAACAAAACGGCGGGAAATTCATTCAAACCACTGTCACCGATTTTGTGAAAACCAATGGCCAAGTCACACAGGTCTTGACCGATCAAGGCGCGCTAGAGTGTTCCAAGATTGTGATAACCTCAGGGATATGGTCCAAACCACTGATGCAGCGTCTTGGCCTGAAAGTTCCACTTGAAACCGAGCGCGGATACCATATCGTTTTCAAAAATGCCGATGGCAAACCCAGCCATCCAATGATGGCGGCCGGTAAATTTGCAATGACGCCAATGGGCGATGACCTACGCTGCGCAGGTACGGTCGAACTCGGAGGGCTAGATCTGCCGCCCTCGGCCGCGCCACTTGAAATCATCCGTGATTTTGTCAAAATCGCACTGCCTAATCTACGCGCTAGCGAAACATCTGAATGGATGGGGTTTCGCCCCTCGACGCCCGACAGCATGCCGCTGATTGGACACATCACAGGAACCAACATTTACACAGGATTTGGGCACCAACATATTGGATTAACGGCTGGCCCCAAAACGGGCCAAATTCTGGCCCAGATGATTGCAGGCCAACCAATAAACACAGACTATAGCGCGTTTGATCCTAACCGCTATACGTCTTAGTCATAGGTACGCTTGTCCTCGATCACCAGACCATCACGCGGCAACGCACCTGGCGCGGCCAGTTCAATTTGACCTTTCAACTTTAATGTCGCCGCAATGGCAGGTGCAAAAATATCAGCATCCGTTTGTGTGGTTTCAATCCGAACTGTCATGTGGTCCATTTCACCTTGACGGGTAACAACAACACGCGCACGCAAGATCCCATCATGCGCATCGACCAAAGCCGCCACCTGTTCCGGTCGCACAAACATGCCTTTGATCTTGGTGGTTTGATCCGCGCGCCCCATCCAACCCTTGATCCGTTGGTTTGTCCGTCCACACGGGGAAACGCCAGTCATCACCGCAGATAAATCACCCGTTGCAAAACGGATCAATGGGTAATCAGGGTTCAAAGATGTGACAATGACTTCACCGACTTCACCATCCGGTACCGGTTGCCCCGTCCCAGGGGTGCAGATTTCGACAATAACACCTTCGTCTACAATCATGCCCTCTTGTGCAGGACTTTCATAGGCCACATTGCCCAAATCCGCAGTCGCATAATTTTGCAAACACAGAATACCCCGATCCATATATTCCTGACGCAAAGACGGAAACAACGCCCCACCCCCAACAGCAGCCTTGGTAATACCCAAAGGAACGCCCATTTCGTCAGCTTTATCCAAAATCACCTTTAGATAATCCGGCGTTCCAGCATAAGCGGTCGTGCCAATATCGACAGCGGCGCGGACCTGCAATTCAGTTTGCCCCACACCCGCAGGAACAACCGCCGCACCAACCGCGCGCGCGCCGTTTTCAAATATCATACCAGCTGGGGTCAGATGATAACCAAAGCAATTTTGGACAATATCACCATGGCCGACACCCACCGCATTCAAAAACCGACCGATACGCCACCAATCATGCGTCGTCCCGCCGGGTTCATAAATGGGCCCAGGCGATTGAAAAATATGCGAATAGGCATGCGTATCCAATGCACCATAACCGCCCAAAGGGTTACCAACGGTTTGTTTCTGCGTCAGCTCAGATTTGCGCAAAACCGGCAATGTTGCCAGCTCAGCGCGCGATGTGATGGCGTCCGCATCGACATCCATCAGGGCCTCACCATAGCCTGTCAACGCTTTGGCCCGTGCAATTTGTTGTGGCAAATCACGCGCCAAATCCGCAGATCTTTGATCATCGCTGCGTGTTTCAAGGTGATCGTAAAAACCCATAGTCTCGTCTTTCATTTTTGCTTAAATACTCAATCGCTCCGCATTTTTCACGCGGACCAAAGATTATGATAGCCAACGCTTACGACGACGATAACTGCGTACATCACGAAATGATTTACGTCCCTGATCTGACATACCCAAATAAAATTCTTTCACGTCAGGATTTTCACGTAATTCGGCCGCAGGTCCGTCCATCACCACACGGCCAGATTCCAAAATATATCCATAATGCGCATAGCGCAGGGCGACATTTGTATTCTGTTCAGCTAACAGAAATGTAACGCCTTCATTCTCGTTTACGGTTTTTACAATCTCAAAAATTTGCTCGACCAATTGCGGCGCCAATCCCATAGAGGGTTCGTCCAACAAAATTGTTTCAGGCCGCGACATCAATGCACGACCAATCGCACACATCTGCTGTTCACCACCCGACGTATAACCAGCCTGTGATTTTCTGCGTTCTTTCAAGCGTGGAAAATAATCATATACCATTTGCAAATCTGCTTCGATCGCACCTTTGCCATCGGTTCGGGTATAGGATCCAGTCAACAGGTTTTCCTCGACTGTAAGGTGTTCAAAACAATGGCGTCCTTCCATGACCTGAATAACGCCGCGACGCACCATATCTGCGGGATCCATATTATCAATACGGTCATTTTTATACTTGATAGATCCCTTGGTCACTTCGCCACGTTCTGAATGCAGCAGACTCGATACCGCCTTAAGCGTCGTCGTCTTTCCAGCGCCATTTCCGCCCAGCAAAGCTGTGATTTTGCCCTTGGGCACTTTTAGGGACACGCCCTTTAACACCAAAATTACGTGATTATAAATCACTTCGATGTTGTTCACTTCCAAAAGCGTTTCTGTCGTTTCGTGTCCTGTGTCCAGCATGATATCTCTTTCAATTTGGCAAATGGAAAACTGGCCCCCACAAAACTGTGAGGGCCAAAGATCTTAGTTACATCCAGGTGTGATGTTGTTTTCCGCTGCAAATGCTGCGGAATCTTCTTCGATCAATGGGTTCAAAATATCTTGATCGGATTGTTCAAACCCAGTGATCAAGCCCCATGATTTCGCAGAGGCATCCCACTGCGCAACCGCAACCAAGCCGTCGCCACCGTGGTTTTGGCAGCTGACATTAAAGCTGGGTCCAAACCCTGGCAGACCAAGAGAGGCCATTTTCGCTTCGGTGATTTCCAGCGCTTCCATACCGTCACGCATTTGCGCAGGTGTGATCGCGCTCACGCCGTGGATGCCTTGGGCTGTTTTTGCAGCCTCAGCCGCCAACATTGCCGCGTATAGACCACGGTTATACAGCGCTGTACCGATTTGATCGCCGGCACCGGCGGCTTTGCCTGTCGCTACGACGTGCTTTTGGATATCATCAAACACAGGGAAATCGTCGCCCACGTTGTGGAATGTCAGGGCTTTGTACCCATCGGCACCGTCACCCGCTGGCAACACGTCATTTTCAGAGCCTGACCACCAGATACCGATAAAGTTTTCCATGTTGAAACGGATGTTCACGGCTTCTTGGATGGCAACCTGGTTCATCACACCCCAGCCCCACATCAGGACATAGTCAGGGCGTTCACGACGAATTTGCAGCCACTGTGATTTTTGTTCTTGACCGGGGTGATCCACAGGCAACAACGACAGTTCAAAGCCATGCTTTTTCGCTGCTTCTTCCAAGGTGCGGATCGGCTCTTTGCCATAGGCCGAGTTATGATAGACCAGCGCAATTTTCTTGCCCGCTAGACTGCCGCCGTTTTCACCCAACAGGTATTTCACAGCAACAGATGCCCCATCCCAGTAGTTCGCAGGATAGTTAAAGATATTACGGAACACTTCGCCGTTTTTCGCGGATGTCCGACCATAGCCCATGGAATGGACAGGGATGCCGTCTGCGGTTGCTTTGGGGATCAGCTGATATGTGATACCGGTGGACAAAGGTTGATACACCAATGCGCCTTCGCCTTTGGTCGATTCATAGCATTCAACGCCTTTTTCAGTGTTGTAGCCTGTTTCACATTCAACCAGGTTGATTTTTTCACCACCGATGCCGCCATCGCGTTCGTTCAACAATGTGAAATAATCCTGATAGCCATCTGCAAATGGAATGCCATTCGCGGCATAGGGGCCTGTGCGATAGCTTAACGCTGAAAAGGTCAGATCCGCAAAGGCCGGTGCCGCGGCGACCATCCCTGCAACTGCAGCTGTAATTAATGTTTTTTTCATCGGTAAAAATCCTCCCATTTTGGTTGTCCGATGGTTCAAATTTGCCGAGGTTTGCCTCGATCAATCTCTTGGGCCTATCCTAATAGGGGAACGGCCAAAGTCTTAGTTTTTCTTTGGCCACGCGCCACAATTGCGCAAGGCCATGTGGTTCAGCGATCAAAAACGTAATGATCAAACCACCCACAATCATAAATTCCAAATGGGCCGCCAAGTCTGTGGGCCAACCCAATGTACCAACCAGTACGTTTTTCAAAAACACTGGCAACAGGACCAAGAATGCAGCACCCGCAAAGCTGCCAAAAATCGAACCCAATCCGCCAATGATAATCATGAACAAGACTAGGAATGATTTGTTGATCCCGAACACCTCGCCCACCTCAACGGCACCAAGGTAGACTGCGAAAAATAATGCACCGGCAATGCCCACGAAAAATGAACTTACCGCAAAGGCGCTTAGTTTAGCAGTCAATGGATTCACGCCGATGATTTCTGCGGCGATATCCATATCGCGAATGGCCATCCATCTGCGGCCCACGGCGCCACGTGTCAGGTTGCGTGCGATCAGGGCTGACAGGGTCACAAAGACCAAGCAAACCAGATAAGGCGCCCAAGCCTCGGTATTCGCGCCCGTCACAGGGATACCTGCCACCGTGCGCTCAGGTGCAGAAATCTGGCCTGATGCAGAATAGTTGTAAAACCATGGAACACGGTTGAACAACCAGACTAGGAAAAATTGGGCTGCCAATGTTGCCACCGCCAGATAAAATCCTTTGATGCGCAGGGATGGCAATCCAAACAGAACCCCCACAATCGCCGTAATGCCGCCGGCCAGAACGATATGCACCAAGATTGAAACTTCGGGGAATGTTGTCATCAGCTTATAGGCGGCATAGGCCCCAACAGCCATGAACCCCCCCGTACCCAGTGATACCTGGCCGGTGTAGCCGACCAAGATATTCAATCCAATCGCCGCAATCGCATAAATCAGAAACGGCAGGAAAATGGCATTCACCCAATAATCGTTGATCATAAATGGGATGACTGCAAAGGCAACGAACAGCACCAGATAATAACGATAACGATCAAATTTGATTGGGAACGTTTGGTTGTCTTCTTGATACGAGGTTTTGAAATCCCCGGCTTCGCGATAAAACATTAGCGACACTCCCGACATAGTTTTAGGTAGCTGGTCATACCAGCCATTATTCCACCAAAGGCCAAGATGGCCGCGACGATGATTTGCAGGTCATTAAGCGTCGGTACAAAGACTGCGATTGCACCAAACGTCCAAAACGAAAACCAGCCAATGACACAAGACAGGGCACAATATCTCATCTTTACACCCTTTCGATTATTTTTTCGCCAAACAGACCTTGGGGACGGAACACCAAGAAAATCAGCGCCAAGACATAGGCAAACCAGTTTTCGGTTGCCCCGCCGATCATCGGACCGACCAAGAATTCAAACAGCTTTTCGCCAACACCGATGATCAAACCGCCGACGATCGCACCAGGAATGGATGTAAACCCACCCAGCATCAGGACTGGCAATGCCTTTAACGCGATCAGGGACAGCGAAAATTGAACGCCCGACTTGGTGCCCCACATAATACCCGCGACCAAGGCCACGAAACCGGCAACAGACCACACCATCACCCAGATAAAGTTCAGGTTGATCCCGACCGACAGGGCCGCTTGGTGGTCATCAGCCACGGCGCGCATGGCGCGGCCCTGTTTGGTGTATTGCGAAAAAATCACCAACACGCCAACCAACAGCGCCGCAATGACAGTGGCAACAATGTCTAGGTTGTCGATAAAGAACCCGTATCCGAAAATACCATAGGTCACCTCATCAATGGCAATGTTGATCCCCTGTGGCAAACCGACATCCAGCTTTTTGATGTCGGATCCCCACATGATATCGCCCAGACCCTCCATGAAATAGGCCAAGCCAATGGTTGCCATAAACAAAATAATGGGCTCTTGCCCGACCAAATGGCGGAAAATGACTTTCTGAACGATCCACGCCAATATGACCATAACGCCCATGGACAAAATGATGCCGATAAAGGCCGGCACATGCCATCCAAAATGGTGGATATCCGTGCCCAGCGCCGCGTTGATCAAATGCGAAAACGGAACCTGCCCGTCCATGATACCAACCAAGGTCAGCGCCGCAAACAGTGCCATGACCCCTTGGGCATAGTTGAAAATGCCAGAGGCTTTGTAGATCAAAACAAATCCCAGGGCGACCAAGGCATATAAAACGCCCGCCATCAAACCGTTCAGGAACACTTCCATCGAGAAAATTAAGGTATCTGACATGGCTTATTTCTCCTTAAGAAATGTTTTTTCGATGCGGCGGGGTGGGTGGGTGGGCGACGTATCGAAAAAACATGACGCGATACAATTAATCATGGGACACCCCCAGATAGGCATCAATCACATCTTGGTTGTTGCGCACCTCATCCGGTGTGCCATCGCCAATTTTTTTGCCGTAATCCATCACAACCACACGATCTGACAGATCCATCACAACCCCCATATCGTGTTCGATCAACGCGATAGTGGTTCCGAATTCGTCATTCACCGACAGGATAAAGCGGCTCATATCCTCTTTTTCCTCGACGTTCATGCCGGCCATGGGTTCATCCAACAACAACAGCTTTGGCTCTGATGCCAATGCGCGCGCCAGTTCGACCCGCTTCTTCAAACCATATGGCAACCGCGACACAGGCGTTTTGCGGATGTGCTGAATCTCCAGAAAATCAATCACCTTTTCACAAATTTCACGGTTCTCAACCTCTTCGCGCTCGGCCGCGCCGCGCCAAAATGCCTGCTGCAGCAGATTTGTTTTCATATTGTTCAAACGCCCTGTCATGACGTTGTCCAATACGGTCATCCCCTCAAACAAGGCGATATTTTGAAACGTCCGTGCAATGCCTTGCTGCGCTACCTGATATGGTTTCATCTGGGGGCGTTTTGCACCATGAAACCAAACTTCGCCTTCTTGTGGTACATAAAACCCAGAAATTACATTTAGCATCGATGACTTACCGGCACCATTTGGGCCGATGATCGCACGGATTTCACCCTCGCGAATATCAAAGCTAATGTTTTTAATGGCCTCAACGCCCCCAAATCTTAGGGTAATGTTGCGCATATCCATAACGACGCCGCCGATTTTGCGGCCATCCGCCGTCACATATCCTTCTGTTTGGTCCAACATTCTAGCCCCCTATTGTGCTGCAATCTGTGCCGCACGTGGAAAAACCTCGGCGTCTAAAATTTCCAAAGTTGCGGTAATCTTGCCCTTGCGACCATCTTCATAGGTCACTTCGGTTTCGGTGTAGATGCTGCTTGACCCATCATACAACGCATCCACAAGATCCGAGAACTTCTCACCAATGATTTTGCGACGAACTTTTCGTGTGCGGGTCAATTCGCCGTCGTCCGCATCCAGTTCTTTGTGCAGGACCAAGAACCGGTGAATTTGGCAACCAGACAGCATTTCATCTTGGGCAACCGATGCATTTACTTCGTTCACATGCAACCGGATTTGTTCCAACACACGCGCATTGCCAGCCAATTCTTGGTAACTGGAATAGGCAATGTTATTACGTTCTGCCCAGTTGCCCACCGCCGACATATCGATATTGATAAAGGCCACGCAGGTATCACGCCCCGCGCCAAATACAACGGACTCAAGGATGCTGGGATAAAACTTTAACTTATTCTCAACAAACTTGGGCGCAAACATTCCCCCATCTGACATCTTGGCCACGTCTTTGGCACGGTCAATAATGCGCAAATGGCCAGTATCTGTTTCAAAAAACCCTGCGTCGCCGGTGGCAACCCAACCTTCGGGGTCTTTGGTGTCTGCGGTGCTTTCTGGGTTTTTATAATATTCAACAAATGTACCGGCGCTGCGATAATAAACTTCTCCGCTATCGCCAATGCGCACCTCAACCCCGGGGCTGGGCACGCCGACAGTATCGCTGCGAACTTCGCCGTCTGGTTGCTGTGTGATAAACACCGATGCCTCGGTCTGACCATAAAGCTGTTTTAGATTGATCCCCAACGACCGATAAAAATCGAAAATTTCGGGACCGATTGCCTCGCCCGCGGTATAGCCGACACGGACATTGGAAAACCCAAGTGTATTTTTTAGCGGGCCATAAATAAACATCTCGCCCAAAGCGTATTTTAGACGATCCAGCATCCCAACTGAATGGCCATCCAGGATCGCAGGGCCAACTTTGCGTGCATGGGCCATGAACGTGTCAAACAACCATTTCTTGAACTTACCCGCGTCCTCCATTCGGATCATGACATTGGTCAACTGTGTTTCAAACACGCGTGGCGGCGCAAAGAAATAGCTAGGGCCAATTTCGCGCAAATCAGTTGCCATCGTATCTTGGCTTTCTGGACAATTCACGCAAAAGCCCGTCCAATACGCCTGACCAATCGAGAAAATAAAATCACCCACCCAAGCCATTGGCAAATACGCCAAAACATTTTCACCCGCGGTCAATGCGTCAAATTCAGACGACGCGCGCGCAGTTTCGATGATATTTCGATTGGACAGGACAACGCCTTTGGGCTTACCGGTTGTGCCAGATGTGTACAGCATCACACAGGTGCTGTCATAGTCCAGCTGCCCCTCTCGCTCTGTTAGGGTTGGCAACAGGCTATCACGCTTGGTCTGGCCATTGTGCATGATCGCGTCATAGGCATGCAGATGTGTGTGGTCGTATTTCCGCAGGCCGCGCGGATCCAAATAAACCATGTGCTTTAATTCGCTCAGCTGGTCTTGGACCTCTAAAACTTTGTCCACTTGTTCTTGCGATTCCACAATCACATAGCGCGCACCACAATGTTGCAGCACATAGGCCATTTCTTCGGCAACCGCGTCTTGGTATAATGGCACAGGAACGCCACCGGCCATCTGAACCGACACCATCGACAAATAAAGGCTGGGCCGGTTTCGGCCGACAATGGCCACGAAATCACCCGGCTCTAATCCCAGATCGATCAACCCAAGCGCCAGGTTTTCAGCCTGTTCACAGGCTTGCGCCCATGTCCATGTTTGCCAAATACCGAATTCTTTTTCGCGATACGCGGGGGCTTGTGCCATGGTTTTTGCATTCCGGCGCAATAATGCTGGCACGCAACGCAGTCCGGCATCACCATTCACTGGCTGTGTCAACGATGTATCCTCCCAGATTTTCACGCTTAAGCGCGATTATTTTGACCCACGATCAATTTCAAACATTGCGGGATGATTTCAAGATTCTAACAAATTGTAACAGGCTTGGTTTTTCCTTTTTCTTGTGCGGACACGATGATAGCACTGTGCCCAAAGGACAGGCACGATGGATCGACGTACCAAAGAGTCAATGACGCAAGCTGGATTGAACCTGATTCAACAGGCTTTGACGATCTATGACCAAGATTTGAAACTGGTTTTGTCAAACCGACGGTTCCAAGACATGTTTGATCTGCCAAGCAAACTAACGACAGTTGGTGCCAGCTTTGCCGATACGATCAGACATTTGGCCCAACTTGGGGAATATGGCCAACTTGACGACATTGACGCATTTGTTGCCGAACGCGTCCAGGTGGCGCGCGATTTCGAACCCCATTACATGGAACGCACCCGCGCAAATGGGCAGGTCATCAGCGTCGAAGGCGCCCCCCTGCCCCAAGGCGGATGGGTCACCGTCTATACCGATATCACCCAAGTCAAACGCCAAGAAGGCATGTTGCGCGCCCGATCCGAGGAATTATCAGGCCAGCTGTCAGCTTATTCCGCTGAACTGGGGGAAACCAACAGAAAATTGGGATCGACAATCGCCGCCCTGGAACAGGCCAAACGCGAATTGACCGAGATCGAGGCCCGCACACGGTTGACCACCGAAATGATGCCCGCCCATATCGCCCATGTGGGGCTAGATCGGCGCTATACCTATTCCAACCGCCGGCTCAGTTCGATCATGCCAGAACGGCCATCAAATATCTTGGGTCGCCATATTGCCGAAGCCTTGGGCGCACAGGCCTATGCCGCGATTGAACAGAATTTGAATATGGCCCTACAGGGACAAGCCAGCGTTTTCGAATTTAATGATACGCTTAGTTCGCGGCGCATCCGCGCGGCCTTTACCCCCGATCGAAATGCGACCGATCATACGATCAACGGTGTCTATATCCTATCCATGGACGTGACAGAAGAAACCCAAGCCCGCGCCGCGTTACAACAACAAAGCCGACGTGAATTGGCGTCACAACTGACCAGCGGATTGGCCCATGATTTTTCCAATCTGCTGACCATTATCTTGGGCGCGCAAAGCCGGCTGAACCAGCTGGATTTACCACCCCAGGCCAAAACCCTGATCCAGGCCACCCATGACGCGGCCCGCCGTGGGGGCGATCTGTTGAATACCATCGCCGGCATGACAGGCACACGCGCCCCAATGCCCAAAGCCACGCGGCTGGGCGATTTGGTTGACAATCTGACCACAATGGCGAAATCGACCCTGCCGGATCAAATCCAGCTTAAGGTTACGGACAGCACCGACGATCGGTTGTGGTTTTTGGATCCTGGCATGGTTCAGGATGCGCTGTTGAACCTGATCCTGAATGCACGCGATGCCTGTGGCGGTGCGGGGGTGATCACGCTGATTGTCGATGTGATCAAGGATACATGGATCGAATTTACCGTCTGCGACACCGGCGCCGGATTTTCGCAAAGCGCCATCAAACAAGCATTTGAACCGTTTTACACGACCAAAGGCGACCAAGGCACGGGAATGGGCCTGACCATGGCCTATGACATCGCCAAAATGTCGGGCGGTGATTTACTGTTGCGCAATGGCTATCGCGGTGCGCGGGTGATCCTGCGGCTGCCCGCGCGCCGCGCCATGTCCCAAACAGCCCCCGGCTTGGCATTATTGATCGATGATCAATCTGATTTGCGCGATACAATGCGCACGATGTTGACGTCATTGGGTTACAGCGTGGTCGAAGCTGCATCCGCAAACGAAGCACAGGCCCTGTTACAGGGTTTGCCCGAGGTGACCTTGATCCTAAGTGATTTACAGCTGGAAGGGGATAAAACCGGTGTTGCCTTTGTCGATGGATTGCCCGAAAATCACCCTATGGTTATTTTCATGACATCCCTGCCTGCCCATCACGAATTGACCCAATCCGCACAACGGCGCGCGCCGGTTCTGACGAAACCCTTTACGCAGGCGCAGTTGGGCCAGCTATTGCAAGAAAGCGATATATAATGACGACGCCTTTGGTCACAATTTTGGATGACGAACCAACAATCCGATCCATTCTGGCCGCAACACTTGAGGATGCTGGGTTCCGCACCATGGGATTTTCCCGTGCGACTGAGTTCGAGGCGTTTTTGCAAACCACAACCCCAGACGTCTGTTTGGTGGATCTGGGATTGCCCGATCGCGACGGGTTGTCACTGGTCCATCGCTTGGCCTTGGAACAGGGGGCGGTGGTGATCATCATTTCGGGTCGTGCCCAGGTCCAAGACCGCGTTACAGGTTTGGAATTGGGGGCAGATGATTACATCATCAAACCCTTTGAACCGGCCGAGGTGGTCGCCCGCATCCGCGCACGCATGCGAAAGGAACGCACAAAAACCACCACCAGCGACACCGCCAGTTTCGAAGGATGGACCGCCTATTTCGATCGCTATACATTGGTCGATGCACATGGCCAAGAAACCCCATTCAGCCATGCCGAAGGCGAAGTCCTGCGTCTGTTTTTGGAAAGCCCCAAGCGTTTGATTACCCGTGCCTTTATGCAAGAGCGTTTGGGCGGCGGTGCGGGTGAAAGTTTTGATCGTGCGATGGACGTGCGTATTTCCCGCCTGCGCACAAAACTGAAAGAAGATCCAAAGGATCCCAAACTGATCAAAACAATTTATGGCGCGGGCTATATTTTTCTGGGCGATGTGGTCTGGGACCGCTAGGCGCACCTAGGGCGCATGATCACATGGCACGCCAACGATCCAACCCTCGGCCTGAATTTGGGGATCAGAAATGTGGTGGCCACTGTGTAACCCCTGCCACTGATCAGGCGTCATTTGGCGCAAATGATCTGCCGTGCGCCAGACCTGACAGGCATCTTTGATCTGAAAAATGGCATCACCATAGCGATGCTGCAGATCGGCGTCACTGGGATGTGAAAACAGGCTTGGATAAATTTCGGCAATCACGACCGCCGGACCGCATGACGGAATGTCCCCGTCAAAGGGCCAAAAATGTGCAGCTGCGCCATAGCGGTCCACCAATTGGGCCAAATAATGCATACCTAAAATGGCCTGCGATCCAACCGACCCAGTCGTAAATAATTTCCAACTGGACTGCGCAGTTTTCGATGCAATTTCAGTGGCCCGATATTCGGCAAGCCCATGATCACAACGCGCCGATCCTTTGTGGGGTAAATGATCAAACCGTTGATTTGCCGGGCATCCCCAAAATGGGCCAACACCGGCCAGCCGCGCATTGATCTGATCAGCAACAGCAAAGCGGTTGTTGCGATTATCCTGTCCATCTTGAACGTGACGCTTGAAATACTGCCAGATTGATTTGGCATCCGCCTGCCCCGTCACAGTGGGCACAAACCCCTTCGGATAGCCAAACGAAAAATCAAAGCCCACAAAAAATAATTCCCCCCGCGACAGGGCTGCATCAATCGCCGTGGTGCAGGCAGTAAAACAGGCGTGACGCGTGCGGAAATATTGCGGATGATCTACGGTGTCTTGGGTAAAGCCGCAGGCATAAATCGCATCGGCGACGGGCGTTTTGGGCGATGGGGTGGACCGCGCTGACCAGTCTATGACAAGCCCCGCATCAAACATTCAAGCCCAGATCGTTCAAAATGAAATCTGCAATCGCTACAGTATCATCCAGATCAAAAACAGGACAATCCACAGCCAGATCACAATTCGCCGCAACCGCGCGAATTGTTGGATCATTTCCAGCAATCAACGGCTGCGCGGTTTCATGGCGATGTGCTTCGATTTTGGGGTGGCTGTCGCGTTTGTATCCTTCGACCAGCACCAAATCAACGGGGCTAAGACGGGCCAGCAATTCCGATAGCGGCGGTTCGCCCCCTTGGTTTTCATGCATAATGGCATAGCGTGCGGCCGTGGCCAAAATCACCTCGGACGCGCCGGCAGTGCGGTGGCGATGGCTGTCCTTGCCAGGCTGGTCAATATCAACCGAATGATGGGCATGCTTGACCGAGGACACGCGCAAACCGCGGGCGACAAATTCGGCGATCAAGCGTTCCATCAACCCCGTTTTACCCGAATTTTTCCAACCCGTGACGCCATAAATCTGCATTGTCATTCCGCCAATTTTGTCATCGCCACGGCATAATCATCCGGCGTGTTGATATTAAAAAACGGGTCCCACGGATCCGCAGACCAATCCACACAAACCGCGCCATGTGATGCGGCCCAATCCCACAAACGCCGTTGTCCAGACATCAGATAGGTTTCAAGATCAGAAATCAAGGATACAGACCAAATCCCACAGGTCGGATGTACGCGCCCCGCAGATTGCGCCAAAGCAATGGGTGCCGCGACCTGTGTCATCCGCGACACAAAATCATCAGGGAAAAACGGTGTGTCCACGGCGACCGTTATCACACGATCTGCGCCCTGCTGCTGGGCAAATGTCATCGCAGCGTGAATGCCTGCCAATGGTCCCAAGGATCCAGATAAAATATCCTCGAAACACGAAAACGGACCGTTCAGGATGGCATCCGCTGACCCATTATAACTGATTGCAACGTGATCGCATGCGCGTGACAATCGCGTCGCCACATACTGGGCCAAGGGCACGCCGTTTGCATCCAAGGTTGCCTTATGCTGGCCCAGCATACGGCGCGATTCCCCGCCCGCCAAGATCACTGCGCAAGGGATACCCACCGCGCACTAACCCTGAAAGGCCTGTTCCGCGGCGCGTTTGTCCGCGCTGTCGGTTTCGCGCACGGTTGATGTGACAACATTGGGCAACGTCGCAAATTGTTCCATCAGGGTGCGGGGGAACATTGTTGTTGAAATGGTTTCAAACCCCGGCAGCTGTGCCAATAATTGTGATGTACTGCTGGCACAAAATGCCGATGATACGGGGCCATTGTTCAGCGCCAGCTGCAATGCCTGTTCTGCGACCTCGGGGGTGACGGGGATTTTCTGGATGACGACATGATGGGTAATTCGTGAATGCGCACGAATATAGAAATCAACCATCGTCGGTGTCATTCCAAACAAAACATCATCGCGTTCAATCAATAATTCATGCTGAACGGTTCCCGCAGGATCAAAAATAACACGCTGGGATCCATTAATCAGCAGGGCAGAATGCGCGCCCTCTCCGCTGCGGTTATTGACCATCGTCAACAGCGCAATTTCAGGGGGGCCATCATGGACGTATTCTGCAGCGCGCACCCTTTCAGGTGACGCATTGGGAACAGGGGCAGAGCAGGCAGCCAAAAGGGCAACCAGCCCAAGACAAATCCACCGCATACCTGCCCCTATTGCTTTAGCTGTTAAAGATCGCCAAAAACACCAAAACCGCGATGCTCGCGATTGCGACGCGCACGGACCATGAAATGAATCCGTCGAATGTTTTTTCCTGAACAGAGGTATCCATTGAACCGTGTTTATGATCTGCCATTGCCATAACCCTTCTAATGCTAGCTAAGGCTGATTACCGCAATTTTTCCGGCCTGTCACCCTATGAAATTTGGGATTTTGCAGTCAAATTGCCACATAGCGATAGGCATCGTCGTCATCCACAAACCGGCGCAGGCGGCCTGTTTGATGTAAATGGTTCAAATGCGCCACGGCCTCGACCAGCGCCAAACCATATTCACCGGCCCCAATTTTTCTATGATATAAACAGCTGAACACCTGTGTTGCAGATTTTGGTTCATTCAGATCAGCCAGCAACCGATCCAGTGCATGGTGATGGTTATCCACCAATTGCGTCATGCGATGCGGTAATCCGCGAAATGGTAATTTATGACCTGCCAGCACCAAGTGCGTGGCGCGTGCCAAGGGGCCCAAGCGGGTACATGATTCGATCCAATCACCAACAGGGTCCGCATCAGGTTCGGTGGCATAGACCCCCAAATTTGGGCTGATCGATGAAATGATCTGATCGCCGGCGATAACAATTTCCTGATCTTGCGACCATAGGGTTGCATGTTCCGGCGCATGGCCATTGCCAATATGGACATCCCAAATGCGCCCCGCCAGATGCAGGCAATCGCCCTGTTTGATCCGTCGATACCCCAACGGCATATGATGCACAGCATCCACAAAATTAAACGGTTTACCCGCCATACGTTCAGCTAAGATGTCGGGATCCATTCCCGCGCGTTTCCAAAACAGGATTGTTTCGGCAGGCGGCGCATCTTGGGCATCCAGATACAGCATCCGCGCCATCAACCACGCCGTACGGGTCATCATCAGTTCAGCCCCGAATTCCTGTTGGAACCATCCCGCCAGGCCCACATGGTCAGGATGGTGATGGGTCACCAAAACGCGTTTGACCGGCAAATGTGCCAAGGGGCCTGCCAACAATTCCTGCCAAATCGCGCGTGTTTTTTTGCTGGACATGCCTGTATCAACCAGCGTCCAGCCGTCATCATCGGCCAAGGCATAGCAATTCACATGATCCAGCGCCATGGGCAAAGGCAGCCGTATCCAATAGATGGCGGTAGCCACCTCAACCACCGCACCGCGGGCCGGCGGATCAGCAAAGGGATACTCTAGCACCGATGGTTTATGATCTTTGGCGGCCATCAGGCAACCAAATCATCATCAGATAATGCATATAGGTCCTCGGCCCCCTGACACGCCGCAGCAATCAAACCCGTGTGTTCGGGCAACAGGGTTTTGATGTAGAACCGGGCCAATGCAGTGCGTGCGCCCTGTCCCGCGTCACACAGGCTGGCGCGCAGATGGTAATATCCCCCCAAAACCCGTGCATAGGCGCGCAAAAATGGTGCCGCACCGGCAAAGCGATCGTTCAGATTTCCCTGTTCGACCATCCATTCTGTTGCCTCGCGCAGTGTTTCAACAGCCTGCCACACAGGTTCGGCCAGTTGCGATCCTTGGGCGCGCGCCGCCTCAATCGTGCTTTGCATTTCATCTAGCAGGGCAAAGGCCGCTTCGCCGCCATCCATCAATTTGCGGCCCACCAAATCCATCGCTTGAATGCCGTTTGTCCCTTCGTAAATGGCAGTGACGCGCACATCGCGCAGATATTGGGCCGCGCCCGTTTCTTCGATAAAGCCCATACCGCCATGAACCTGCACGCCCATTGACGCCACATCAATTCCGGTGTCGGTACCAAACGCCTTGGTGATTGGCGTTAAAAACGCGGCACGCGCGGCCCATTCGGGCGCAGCAGTTGCGGTTTGCATATCAATCGCCATCGCATTGGCCAGCGCAATCGCGCGGGCGGCAAAAATATCGGCCTTCATCGTCATCAGCATACGGCGCACGTCCGCGTGATCCATGATCGTGCCGCCGCCATTGGCGATGGGGCTGCGCCCCTGAACCCGCCCTTGGGCATAGGCAAGCGCATGTTGAAATGCGCCCTCGGCCGCACCAATGCCCTGACCACCAACACCCAGACGGGCGTTGTTCATCATGGTAAACATGGCGCGCATTCCATCATGGGGTTCACCGATCAACCACCCCGTTGCGCCATCATATTGCATAACAGCGGTTGGACTGCCGTGCAGGCCCATTTTATGTTCCAGCGATACAACCTTTAACGTATTGGCAACCCCAGGATTGCCCTGTTCGTCGGGAATGAACTTCGGCACCAAGAACAGCGAAATCCCCTTGGTCCCCGCAACCCCATCAGGCAAACGCGCCAAAACCAAATGGCACACATTGCCAGAAAAATCATTATCCCCCCACGAGATATAGATTTTCTGCCCCGAAATGGCATAGGTCCCGTCGCCATTTGGTTCGGCCTTGGATCGCAATGCGCCCACGTCTGATCCAGCTTGTGGTTCTGTCAGGTTCATCGTGCCACACCATTCGCCGGTAATCAGTTTGGGCAGATACAAATCCTTGATCGCGTCTGATGCGTGGTGTTCCAACGCTTCGATCTGGCCCTGGGTCATCAATGGATTTAGCTGCAATGACAAACAGGCTGACGCCATCATTTCATTGACCGCAGTGGTAACAGTCAGCGGCAACCCCATTCCGCCATAGTCGACCGAAGCGGATGTAGAGACCCATCCCCCATCGGCAATCGCGCGATAGCCATCTGCAAAACCGGGTGATGTACGCACCACCCCATTTTCCAAAACCGCCCCCTGAATGTCGCCATTGCGTTGCAAGGGGGCCATGACATCTTCGCACATTTTGGCTGCTTCTGTTAGGATGGCATCGACTGTGTCAGGGCCAGCGTCCTCAAATCGTGGTTGCGCACAAATCTGTTGATAATCCAAAACTTGGTTCAGCAAAAACGAATAATCTGAAACTGGCGCGCGGTATGGCATGTTGTTCCCCTATTGGCTGATGCCCCGTCACAGGGGCTTGGATTGCCCCAAATCATAGGGTATTGGGAACTGAAACAGCAACTGAAACGCAACGTCATAAATTTGTGAAATGTCCACCAAACGTCTAACTGACACACCTGCCGATATTGGAACCGCTGCCGCCATTTTGGCGCAGGGTGGGCTGGTGGCGTTTCCAACGGAAACTGTGTTTGGATTGGGTGCAGATGCCCATAATCCGCAGGCTGTGGCCAGCATTTATGCAGCCAAGGGCCGGCCCAGTTTCAACCCGCTGATTGTGCATGTGGCCGATGTCGCCATGGCCCAGCGCTATGTTCACTGGACAGATACCGCGCAGCAGGTGGCACAGGCGTTCTGGCCTGGACCGTTGACATTGGTGTTGCCAATGCGTGACGATGCGGGGCTGGCCCCTGCCGTCACCGCCGGATTGCCCAGCGTGGCCATTCGTGTTCCACGTCATCCCATTGCACAGACGGTGTTGCGCAGCTTGGGGCGGGGCATTGCAGCACCCTCGGCCAACCCATCGGGTAAAATCAGCCCGACACAGGCGGAACATGTGATCCAAGGGTTAGATGGGAAAATCGACGCCGTAATCGCAACCAGCCTGTGTGACGAAGGGTTGGAATCAACCATACTATCGCTGTTGGAGACCCCAACAATTTTGCGGCCAGGAACAATCACGCAAACCCAACTGGCCAATGTTTTGGGCACCCCACCCGACCACCAAAGCGTCACCGCCGACGATGACAGCAGCGCCGACATTCAGGCGCCCGGGCAATTATTATCACACTATGCCCCCAATGGCGTGGTGCGGCTGAATGCAACCACATGGCAAGATGATGAAAAACGGCTGGGGTTTGGCGATGTCACGTGTGATTTAAACCTGTCCCCCAAGGGCGATTTGCGCGAAGCGGCGGCAAATCTGTTTACCATGCTACATCAGATTGATAAATTAGCAGGCGACAAAATTGCCGTTTCGCCCATACCTCAGACCGGTCTGGGCCTTGCCATTAATGATCGCTTAATGCGCGCCGCAGCCCCCAAGCCATCATAGTACCCTAGGCATGGCCCACCGTGGTCGACAACAGGCGGGGATCAATTCCGGATTGCTTTAACGCCAGTTCCCATTTGTCATCATGGTCCGCCGAAAAAATCAGCGCAGGATCAGCATCCACAATCAACCAATCATTGCGGGCGATTTCCATTTCCAACTGGCCATCTGCCCATCCCGCAAATCCCATCGCAACAATGGCGTGACTGGGGCCCTGACCCAATGCCAAATCTGTTATCACATTTTTTGTGGCACTTAGCGCCAAACCATGTGGCAAGGCTTTGCAATGTTGCGGATCGCTGTAATCATTGCTGTGCAACACAAATCCGCGCTGTTTTTCAACTGGCCCGCCAAACACCAGCGGGATGTTTCGGGTATCGTGCATATCGACATCCAGATACGAACACAGACGCGTAAAATTGTGGTTCTTTAAGGGTTTATTAACGATCAGCCCCATTGCGCCCTCGTGTGAATGATCGACCAGATACACCAACGAACGCCCAAACTGTTCATCTTGCATGGCCGGCATGGCAACCAAAAACTTGCCCCCGAAATAGGACCCTGTCTGTGCTGTATGAAATATATCTGTCATGCCAATCATTCCCCACGGTTTCAAAGGTATCGCTTATTTGTGACTTGGCAAGTTATAAATTTTGGACCACTAATCAGCTATGAAACAAAAAACGATCTTTGCCATAACCGTTGGGGCCACCATTCTCGGATCTGGACTGTCCCATGCAGCAGGGCTGGAATCGGCGCGTTTGATCACCGGTTGGCAGAACGCGGATGGAACCCATGTGGTGGGTTTGGGTCTGGAATTATCACAAGGCTGGAAAACATATTGGCGCAGCCCAGGCGACGCGGGTTTCCCGCCCGAATTTGATTTTAGCAACAGCCAAAACATAAAATCCGTGGAAATTATTTGGCCCGCCCCAGAACAATTCGGGTCCGAAGGATTTGAAACACTCGGCTATCGCGGCAGGGCCACATTGCCGATTAAAATCACCCCCATTCACAGCGGATCACCCATCACAGTGGCGCTAGACGCCAACATTGGTATCTGCGAAGATATCTGTGTGCCCGTGTCGGTGTCATTGTCAAACACCGCGCAGCCTGGACAAAACGACCGCGCCCCTGAAATATTGGCAGCGCTTGCGCAGGCACCCTTTGGAATGGATGAACTTGGGCATCCGCCCATCACCTGTGATTTCGCCCCAGACGCAGATCGAATGAATGTCACCATCACCGCGACACTGCCCCGTCTGGGCGATTGGGAACGCAGTGTGGTTGAATATATGGACACCGTCCTTTGGGCGCAAAACACGGCAACCACCCGCCAAGGCGACAGGTTGATTGGACAGGCGCAGTTGATCCCAATGACGGAAACGATGGCCGCAATTGACCGATCGCGCCTGCGCATATCAGTGTTGGGGCCGAATACTGTTATCGAACAAATCGGCTGTCACAGCCGCTAGGCTCGGCGCTGTCGGACCCATGTCATAGCCTGTGCGGCATGGGTCGCGATTGTCAAAACAATCACAACCAGAACCGCCCCTAGCAAAAACAAAACCAGCGCAGATCCAGCACCGGACGACAGCCCAAACATATCCGCATATTTTTGGATAACCGCAGGCAGCTGATCAGTCACGATGACTGAACCCAGTGTCGCCGCCAGCCACACCATGATCAGCGCAATGGCCGCCGTGAACATCCGTTTGACCCGAATGTGTTTCGCCGCAGACGCATGACGCAACGCAACAAAGTAGCGTTTCACATCGCTTTGGATCACGATCAGCGACGGCACAACGATCAGCACCAAAATCATGCCAAAGCCCAAGCCATAGACCAAGGTCACGACAGTCGGCTTTAGGAACTGTGCTTGGGACGATTGTTCGTACAGCAGCGGCCCCAAGCCAAACACCGTGGTCAATGTCGTCAACATCACAGGCCGCAGCCGATCAGCGGTTGCGTCAATCACGGACGGGATCAATCCACGATCCTTGGCGTATTCATCAATGGTTGTAATCAAAACGATTGAGTCATTGATAATAATCCCTGTCATCCCCAACAGGCCAACGACCGTAAACATCGACATCGGGATTTCCCAAACATAATGGCCCCAGATGGCACCCACCAAACCAAAGGGGATCACCGTCATAATCACAACCGGACGTGTCCAGCTGGCAAAGACCCAGGTGAGCGTCAGATAAATCCCCAACAGAACCAAAATCAGCCCTGTTTTTGCATCGGACAAAAATGCACCCTCTTGTTCGCTTAGCCCTGACATGCGCCATTCCACCTGACGGGTTGACGCAATTTCAGGCAAAATCTCTTCCTCCAACGCGCGCATCACTTCGTTGGCGGCATCTGCGTCATCTTCGGAAATGTCGCCCGTCACCGAAATCAGGCGAATGCCGTTTTCGCGCCGCACCGTCGAAAACCCAGATTTGCGTTCAACACTGACAATATCAGCCAAGGGGACATAGACACCGCTGGGCGCGCGCAGCTGCATGCGATCCAGAAAATCAGAGGTCACTTCGCCATCAGGTAATTCAACGCGAATTTCCGCACTGCGCACACCCATGGGGAATGATGCAGCCTCAATCCCGTTCAGACGATTGCGCAGCACTTGACCCAACCCATCAATGGTGAACCCCAATGCCTGTCCCTGTGCGGTCAGTTCCAAAACCAGCTCTTCTTTGTCATAGGCCAAATCATCTTCGACCGCGGATACGATTGAAAATTGCGCAACGGCGGTTTTCAAATCTTCGGCCGCACGTTTTAACGTATCAGACGAGGCACCATAGAACTGCACATCCAATGCATCCCCACCTGGGCCCGATCCCCAACGGCGGAAAGAAAAACTCTCTAACAAGGGGTGGTTTTGCACCTCGGCCTGCATATCGCCCAAGAATTTATAACTGGAATAGGGGCGTTCATCTGCCTCGATCAATTCAATTGAAATACCACCGAGCAAGTCGGCAGATTTCGTATCGGCCCCCGACAAACCGCGGCCTGCATTTCCGCCCACCTCGGTCAGAACATAGGTCACGGGGTTACGGCCATATTCGGCCTCATAGCGTGCGCCGACCGTGTCAACTGCGCGCTGCAGTTCGTTTGCCATTTCCACGGAATCGTCCCGTGTCGCCGTGTTCAGCATGGCAAAATTGCCGGTGATCGACGCCTGTTCTGGCGATGAAAAAAACCGCCAATTCACTGTCCCGCTGATCACCAAAACAGCCTGCGATGCCAGCAACACAACTGCCCCCGCAATCATGGCATATCGGGCCTGAACGATCCATCCGATGACATGCTTGAAAATACGATCACGGAACCATTCAAACCCAAGGTTTACATAGTAACTGGGCCGATCATACCATTTGACAGTCGTTCCATCGGAAATTGAATGGGCCATGTGATTGGGCAGGATCAAAAAACATTCTACCAATGACGCACAAAGCACCAAGATCACGGTATAGGGAATATCGGCAATCATATCGCCAAATCGGCCACCAATGGCGGTCAGACCCAAGAATGCGATCACCGTTGTGATTGTAGCAGCCAGAACCGGCATTGCCATGCGCTGCGCAGCGGTTTCTGCGGCAACAATCGGGGGCAAGCCCATTCGCGCACGTTGATCAGCATGTTCGCCCACCACAATGGCATCATCCACCACAATGCCCAGCGTTAATATCAACGCAAATAACGAAATCATATTAAAGGTAATACCCATCACATACATCAATGCGATCGCAGACAGCATCGCTGTCGGAATACCTGCGGCGACCCAAAACGCCGTCCGTGCATTCAGGAATAAAAACAGCAACCCCAATACCAACAATAATCCAGACGCGCCGTTTTGCAGCAAAATATTCAAGCGTCCCGAAATATATTCGGCGCGGGTACGGATCAATTCGACTGTGGTGTTCTGTGGCAGGGTCAGTTCCAGTTTCTGCGCCACCTCTTCGACAATGTGCTGAATGGCGATGGCGTCGCCTTTTTGGGAACGATCCACACGGATCGAAACCGCTGGATTGCCGCGCACGAAATAACTGCGCCCACGGTCCATGCCCAAATCCTGCACTGTTGCAATATCGGATATGGTCAATGTTGATCCATCGGGGCTGGACCCCAAAACAATCTGTTCAATATCCTTGGCGCTGCGTTTTTCAACGCCGGTACGAACGCGCGTGTTGGCACCCGTTACATCGCCCGCGGGATCGGTGTCGACCTCTTGGGCGATGGCGTTTGCGATGTCGCGCATAGTAACATCATACTGGATCAGGTTGACGGTTTGGACTTCGACCAACACTTGGGGGGCTGCCAAACCTTGGATCGTGGTGCGCGTAACACCTTGGTCAAACAGGCGCATGACAAATTCGTCGGCAAATTGGCCCAACTGCTGGATATCAAGCGGCCCTGATATAACAACATCCGTCACACGGTCGCTCCAAGAGGATTGCACGATGGTGGGGTCATCGGCATCTTGGGGCAGGCTGGAAATGGTGTCCAATGCACTTTCGACATCTGCCTTGGCGCGGGACATGTCCCAATCGGGTTCGAATTCTAGGCGAATGCGCGCGCTGCCTTCGCGCGATGTGCTGCTTGCTTCGGTCACGCCCTCGACGGCCAATAATGCAGGCTCTAGCGTCTGGACAATCGCGCTGTCAACGTCTTCGGCACCGGCGCCTTGCCATGTTACACTGATAGAAATAGAATCCGACACAATATCGGGGAAAAATTGCGCCCGCATACGTGGGGTTGCCATCAATCCCGCAACCAACAACACAACCAATAACAAATTGGCCGCCGTGCGGTGCCGCGCAAAGTAGGAAAATAATCCGCCTGCCGATTTTGGAAGATCACGCGCCATGGTTAACTCACATTCTGCTTTCTAAGCGTTCAACGACATCTGTTGGAACTTTTTCTTGATTGAGTTGCGCCAAGATGCGTGTCTTGGCATCCTGCGGCATGCGCGTGTTTCCTTCGACAAAGGCGATCAGTTTCGCACGCCGTTCGGGTGTCAGGGTCACTTCGGCGGGTTCTGGCGCGACCTCAAGTCCATCACCGCGCAACGCTTTGACCTTGATCCCTTTGCCCAGCAATGGGGTTTGCTGCATCACAACATCGCGTCCTGCCAAATCGCGCGAGCGTACGATGACATCATTGCCCTGACGGCGCAGCAAAGTCACAGCCACAGGGTCCAATCGGTTGTCATCCCCAACTGCCAATACGGTTTGATCAGGCGAAAGCGCCGTTGCTGGCAGACGGACAGCATAATTTATTTCGGGCTCTTGTACCGAAACGGTCACAAAATCACCGGGTTTCAGCCCAATGGGGTTTTCGATTCGCGCAAATAACAAACGCCCTGTCTGCCCCTGTGCCACCGATCCGCTATCACGGCTTAGCACCGCGTTTGATACCAAATTGCGCCCCGTTGACGACAATGTAATTTCGACAGGCAATGCCAGCAACTGACCCTGTGGATCCAGCAGGCGACTGTATTGTTCGGTTGAGACGCGGAATGCGACCTCAAGCGCGTTGGGATCAATCAGCTGCCCAATACGTTCATTGACGCTGACCAATCCGCCCTGAACCAATGTCACCCCCGACAAGGTACCCGCAAATTGCGCCGTCAGAACAGTATCACTTACCCGACGCTCGGCATCTTGGGTCGCCAATTCTGCCCGCGCCATTCGGGTTTGGGCCTGTGATTTACGCGCCTGTGATTGATCCACGGCACTGCGTCGCGCCAAAACAGACTGCGCCGCTGACGATGCGGCCAGTTCTGCCGTCTCGACGGCCGCTGCGGTGCCAACACCGCGTTTTTGCAAATCCAGCTGACGGGCCAGTGCCGTTTCGCGCAAACTGGCCTGCGCAAGCGCCGCATCCAATTCATCGGCGGCCAGACGGATGGCGCGCTCGGCCTCGGAAATTTCGGCCTGCGCATCCATCAAATCAGCACGCGCGCGCGCCAGTGCAGATTGTGCATCCGCATCATCCAACCGCACCAGCACTTGGCCCGCTTGAACTTGGCCACCTTCGATAAAGTTGGGTTCCAAGAACACAACCTGCCCTGCTGCGGCCATGCGCAAATCCAAGGTCCGGCGGCTTTGCACCTCGCCGAAGACGTCCAGTGTTGGCGATAATGTTGCAGGATCGGCCCGCATCACATTAACCGTAAACGTGCGTTCACGCGGTTGCGGCGCACGGGTTTCTTGGTTCATACGTTCCGAAATGGCCGTTTTGACCATTTGCGCGGAATAGGCCAATAATCCAAGCGTTACAGAAAACAGGAACAGGCCGATCAGGCTTTTTCTAATAAATCGCATTTAGCGACCTTTCTAAAATATTTCGCACAAAGCTACGAATGGGAATCTAGGCGAAATTCGCCGATTGCCAAGGGGGTCGGACAATTACACGCAGCGCGGCGTTATTTCCGTCGCAGATGTTCGTCCAAACGGGGCAGAATCTGAACAAAGTTACACGGGCGATGGCGGTAATCCAGCTGTTTGACCAAAATTTCATCCCACGCATCCTTACATGCACCCGTGGATCCTGGCAGGGCAAACAAATATGTCCCCCCCGCAACGCCGCCTGTCGCGCGCGATTGAATGGCCGATGTGCCAATTTTTTGCATACTGATGATGGTGAACACGGTGCCAAAGGCGTCAATTTCTTTTTCATAGACATCGCGGTGCGCCTCAACCGTGACATCGCGGCCGGTCAGACCCGTGCCGCCCGTGCTGATGACCACATCCACCGCCGGATCAGCGATCCAGCCGCGCAAGATAGCGGCAATATCGGCCCGATCATCGGTTACAATTTTGCGATCTGCCAAAATATGCCCTGCAGATTTCAATCGATCCACCAATGTCTGACCCGATGTATCTTGGTCCAAGGTCCGCGTGTCTGACACCGTCAACACGGCGATGCGCACAGGGATAAAGGGTTTGGCATCATCAATCTGTGTCATCACATCCCCAATTTCTGTTTTAATGCCAATAAATCTGCCCAAGTTTCACGTTTTGCAATCGGGTTTCGCAACAAATACGCAGGATGCAGCATCGGCAGCACGTCGCAGCCATGCGCCTGCATCCATGTTCCGCGCAATTTGGTGATCCCGCGTTGCCCCAACAATGCCTGCGCGCTGACGTTGCCCATGGCAACAATCACCGCAGGACGTACCAATGCGATGTGACGCTGGACAAAGGGCATCATCATATCAATTTCCATCGCGGACGGGTCACGATTTTGCGGCGGGCGCCAAGGCACGACATTGGTAATATAAATACCGTTCTGCGGCACATCAGCGGTCCGCGACAGGCCAATTGCGGCAAACATTTTATCCAGCATCTGACCCGCACGCCCGACAAAGGGGCGGCCTTGCATGTCTTCGTCGCGGCCGGGGGCCTCGCCTATGATCATCACGCGCGCCTGTGGATTCCCATCGGCAAAGACCAAGGATCGCGCCCCAGGCTTTAGGGGGCAATGTTCAAACTGGGCCATCGCCGCACGCAGATCGTCCAAAGTTTGGGCCTGTTGGGCCAATGATTTGGCAATACCCACTGCATCGGGTTCGGCCGCTACCACGGGCCCTGCCTGCTTTGCGGTGGCTGGTTTGGGCGATTTTTCCGCCAATTCGTAGCGGTTGATCGGCGCATCGCAAATCGCCTCGGTCGCGCCAAGGTCGATGTGCCAGTCCAGTGCTGCGCGCGCAGCGTGCCAATCATCATACGATTCCATGGGGGTACAATAGCTTGCCCACCCACCAAGGGAAAGCAAACAATACCCTTGTGCCATGCGCGCTGTGCGATTAAACCCCTTACAAATCAGCGAGGTCACATATGAGCTTTACGCAAAGACATCTTTTGGGAATTGAACCCCTGCGCCCTGATGCCATTACCGAAATTCTGGATGTGGCAGAAAACTATGTCACATTGAACCGCCAACCCACGAAACATTCGAATGCCTTGGCCGGTTTGACGCAAATCAATATGTTTTTTGAAAATTCAACCCGCACGCAGGCCAGTTTCGAATTGGCCGGCAAACGGTTGGGTGCAGATGTGATGAATATGGCCATGCAGGCCAGTTCCATCAAAAAAGGCGAAACCCTGATTGATACAGCCTTGACCCTGAATGCAATGCACCCCGATTTGCTGGTGGTGCGCCACCCGCATTCTGGTGCCGTCGATTTGTTAGCACAGAAAGTGAACTGCGCCGTGTTAAATGCGGGCGATGGCAAACATGAACATCCCACACAGGCATTGCTGGACGCACTGACCATTCGTCGCGCCAAGGGGCGGCTGCACCGTTTGAACATTGCGATTTGCGGCGATATCGCCCACAGCCGCGTGGCGCGATCAAACCTGATTTTGCTGGGCAAAATGGAAAACCGTGTGCGGCTGGTGGGCCCGCCCACGCTGATGCCATCGCAAATTTCCGAACTGGGGGTCGAGGTATACCACGACATGCGCCAAGGGTTGCAGGATGTCGATGTGGTCATGATGTTGCGTTTGCAACGCGAACGCATGGATGGGGGCTTTATCCCATCAGAACGCGAATATTATCACCGCTATGGCTTAGACGCTGAAAAACTGTCCTATGCAAAACCCGATGCAATCGTCATGCACCCCGGTCCGATGAACCGCGGTGTGGAAATCGACGGGGATATTGCAGATGATATCAACCGATCCGTGATCCAAGAACAGGTGGAAATGGGTGTTGCCGTGCGCATGGCCACAATGGATTTGCTGGCCCGCAATATGCGAAACGCACAATCAGGGGCAAAATCAGGGGGACAGGCATGAGCACGATCAAATTTACCAACGCCCATGTGATTGATCCCTTGGACGGGACGGTTTCGCAACGGGACCTGTATGTCGCTGATGGCCGCATCGTCGAAACGGTGGCCAATCCTGACGAAATCGTGGATTGCGGGGGCAAATATTTGGCCCCAGGTATTGTGGATATCGGGGTCAAGGTTGCAGAACCTGGCGAACGCCACAAAGAAAGCTATAAATCCGCAGGCGCCGCCGCCGCTGCGGGTGGTGTTACAACGATTGTCACACGGCCCGACACAAATCCACCCATCGATACGCCCGAGGCATTGGAATTCATCCGCCGTCGTGCCGCCGATGCGGTTGGCGTCAATGTATTGCACATGGCTGCCCTGACCAAGGGACGCTTGGGTCTGGAAATGACCGAAATCGGGTTTTTGCAAGATGCGGGTGCCGCCGCCTTTACCGATGGCGATAATGTCATCAGCAACACCAAAATCCTGTCGCGTGCGCTGACCTATGCCAAATCGCTGGATGCGCTGTGTATGTTGCATCCGCAAGAACCAATTTTATCGGCGGGTGCGGCCGTGACATCGGGCAAATTTGCATCCCTGCGCGGGTTGCCCGCCGTGTCACCTATGGCCGAACGCATGGGGATCGATCGCGATATCGCCATGATTGAAATGACGGGGGCCAAGGTGCATTTTGACCAAATCACCACCGCCCGCGCCCTGCCCGCATTGGAACGGGCCAAGGCCAATGGATTGGACGTGACCGCAGGTACATCGATCCATCACCTGACATTAAACGAATTCGATGTCGCCGATTACCGCAGTTTTTTCAAAGTAAAACCACCGCTGCGATCCGAAGACGACAGATTGGCAACCATCCAAGCCGTTGCCAGCGGATTGATCGATATCATTTCATCCATGCACACCCCCCAAGACGAAGAAAGCAAACGCCTGCCATTCGAAGAGGCCGCGGCAGGTGCGGTCGCCTTGGAAACATTGCTGCCCGCTGCATTGCGGTTGGTGCATGGCAATTATCTGGATTTGCCCACCTTGTTCCGCGCCTTGTCGTTGAACCCAGCAAACCGGTTGGGATTGGATTGCGGCCGCGTGTCGATTGGCGCACCCGCGGATTTGATTGTATTTGATCCAGATGTCCCCTTTGTCCTAGACCGCAAATCCCTGCGATCAAAATCGAAAAACACCCCCTTTGACGGGCAACGGATGCAGGGCAAGGTCATGGCAACCTATGTCGCTGGGCAAAAGGTGTTTGAACAATGACGTTGTTTCCTGAAATCGTAACGCAACCGATGGCATTGGCTCTATGGGCCGCGTTTGGGTACCTGTTGGGGTCTGTCCCCTTTGGCTTGGTCATAGCGCGTCTGTTCGGATTGGGCAATTTGCGCGACATCGGATCAGGCAACATCGGGGCCACCAATGTGTTGCGGACGGGCAATAAATTGGCTGCCTTTCTGACGCTGATCCTAGACAGTGGCAAAGGTGCAATTGCCGTTTTTGTCGCCCGCAGTTTGGCGGCCGAGGATGCCGTGCAACTGGCCGCGCTGGCGGCATTTTTGGGACATTGTTTTCCCGTCTATATCGGGTTTAAGGGCGGCAAAGGCGTTGCCACATTTTTGGGCGTTTTGCTGGCCATTTCGTTCCCCATTGGCTTGGCGGCCTGTGGAACATGGTTGGTCACAGCAGTGATCACACGCATATCATCGCTGTCTGCTTTGGTTGCGGCCGGCACATCGGCCCTGTGGGCCTATGGACTGGGTCAGCCACAATTGGCGGGTCTGTGCATTGGATTGGCGGTGCTAATTTTTTATCGCCACAACGCCAATATCAATCGCATTATCGCAGGCACCGAACCCCGCATTGGCAAAAAATAACCGCTAAAGCCCATTCCAGAATTGGCGCACCAAGGCGGCACAGTCGGCCGCATGCGTGATCGGCACCATATGCCCCGCGCCCTGCACCACGATCTGATCACATTGGGGGATGCGACGGGCCAATGCCGCATGGATCGGGTCCATCATAAAATGTGTCTGGTCGCCGCGTACCAACAAAACCGGCATGGGCAGCTGATCCAGACCGCCGTTGGATAACATCGCATGCGGATCAGCATGCAGGGCAACGCCCCCCGCCGCAATCAAATGAATGCGCCGCGTAATCGCCGATTGATGCGCCGCAGGCAAATGATCCCAATCCGTCCCATCGCCCCAACGCTGCATAAAATGACGTGCGGCCGCTGCCAAATCACCCGCCTGCAACAACGCTGCAAATTCCGTATATTCGGCATCATACCGCGGCCGCATGTCAGGAAAATCGGTTGTCCCTGCATAAAAATAAACCGGTTCAAATAACACCAGCGATCGTACCCGCTGCGGATGGGCCAAGGCCAACCGTAAGGCAACCGTCGCACCAAAGGAATGCCCCACCACATCCAGCGGCCGATCCAGATAGCTGGCTGCAATATCAACACAGGCATCTTGGTAATCATGGTCAGGCGTCCAATCTTGGCTATGGCCATGACCCGGCAAATCAAAGGCAAGGGCTGAAAAATCAGGGCCCAACTGCCCCGCCAAAGGGGCCCAAGACCGCGCATTTGACAGCGAACAATGCACCATCAAAGCCTGTGCATCACTGGATCCGAATTGAATGTCGTTGATGGAATATCCTGCCCGCATTGTGCGTCCTGCCCTGTCATCTTTAATTTCGTCACAGATAACACACCTAGGCCCAATGTCACGTCGCGCAATACAAACCGTTGCAGTGCGAATTTCGCCCTTGGGTGGAAATGTCGTCGAAATTCTGACGGAAATGCCACTTAAATCAGGCTTTTGGCCGCAGGGGGGCTGCCAATGCTTTGCCTGTGGCTTGGGCCGTGCTAAGCGAAGGTTATTCATGATTCTGTCACAATCACCTGGGGAAAGACCGAACAATGCCTGCAATCGAACCAAAGCTGATTTCCGGTAACGCAAACCTAACACTTGCCAAAGGAATTTCGCGCCGCATGTCTCTGCATCGCGGATTAAGTGTATCATTGGTCAATGCGCGTATCGAACGCTTCAACGACCAAGAAATTTTTGTCGAAGTATATGACAACGTGCGTGGCGAGGATATGTTCATTATTCAGTCCACATCAAACCCAGCCAACGACAACCTGATGGAATTGTTGATCATGACCGATGCGTTGCGCCGGTCGTCTGCGGGGCGGATTACAGCTGTGATCCCCTATTTCGGCTATGCCCGTCAGGACCGCCGCGCCAAGGCACGCACACCGATTTCTGCAAAACTGGTGGCCAACATGCTGGTCGAGGCAGGCGTTGAACGGATCCTGACAATGGACCTGCACGCAGCCCAAATCCAAGGCTTTTTCGATATTCCGGTCGATAACCTTTATGCATCACCCATCTTTGCGCTAGACATTCAAAAACAGTTCGCAGGCCGTATGCAAGATATTATGGTTGTATCCCCTGACGTGGGTGGTGTGGCACGCGCGCGTGAATTGGCTAAACGCATCAACGCGCCCCTGTCCATCGTTGATAAACGCCGCGAAAAACCGGGCGAAATTGCGGAAATGACCGTAATCGGTGAAGTTAAGGACAAAATCTGTATCATCGTTGACGACATGTGCGACACCGCCGGCACATTGTGCAAAGCAGCCGAAGTGTTGATGGACAATGGCGCCGCCGAAGTACACGCCTATATCACCCATGGTGTCATGTCGGGTCCTGCCGTGGAACGTGTGTCAAAATCTGTCATGAAAAATCTGGTCCTGACCGACACGATTGAGGCGACAGAGGCCGTCCGCAATACTGCCAACATTCGCATTTTGCCCACCGCCCCAATGTTCGCACAGTCGATTTTGAACATTTGGAATGGCACATCCGTGTCGTCCCTGTTCGAATTAGAAACACTAGAGCCGATTTACGACGGCCAAATCTAACGCGATTAATCCGTCAGGGCCCAGTGATCTGGGTCCTGACTGAACGCCAGCCAGTCATCATCTTGGGGCAGTTCACCAATCGCCTGCCATGACATTTTCACCTGCGCCAAACGTGTGTCTGACCACGTTTTGAACACCAGCGTAAAGCCCGCGCAGGTCACATCTGTCGCATCGTAAGACATGCGCAGAAAATGATCGGAATGGGAATCCAGCATTGCAATCTGAAGCGTGACCGCCGGTGGCCGCGCAAAGGGTTCGCTGAACATGATGCGTTTTGCGACCTCGCGTTCGCCGGTGTGCGACCACATTGGACCACCTGTGTCATAGTCAGAAAACAAATGCACTGATCCCTGATCAACGCCGACAAAGGCTGATTTTATTTTACGCATTTTCAATCCTGACACCGATCACCGCGATACAAGCACAGTAATCCGCTTTATTGCCAACGTTCAAGCGTGTCTTTCAAATCCTTGATCTTGACAGGCTTGGATAGGTAATCATCCATTCCTGACGCATAGCAGCGTTCTGCTTCGCCAATTTGGGCATTGGCCGTGATGGCAATAATTGGGGTGCGCTTGGATCGGTTTTTCACCTCAAATTCGCGGATTTTTTCGGCCAGTCCAAACCCGTCCAATCGCGGCATATGACAGTCGCATAACACGATATCAAATTCACCTGTCGACCAATGCGTAAATGCCTCGATGCCATCGTCAGTGATGACCGGGTCATACCCTAAATGACGCAATTGTTTTTCGATTACGATTTTATTGATTTCGTTGTCTTCTGCCACCAAAATTCGGGTGGATTTGACCTGATCCATCGGCACCGGCTCGACCGTATCAGCAGTATGACCATCAGACAGTTTATCACCAAATCCGCCCAAATCCGACAAGGTGCGCCAAAATTCAGTGGGCAACAACGGCTTCCACTGCACAACGCGATGATTATCAGATTGCTCAGTACTTAAATCGGTCCGATGCGCGCTAAAGGTGATCATGCGCTGATCGGGGAAATCTTCGTATATTTGGCGCGCAAACTCTTTCATCACAGATGAATTTTCGCCGGCCAATCCGATTAACAAAATACTGTTGTCGGGCGCGTCGGGCAGCAATGCCTTTAATTCCGTGTTTTCCGAAATGGGCATATATTTCGCGCCAGTATGGGAAACATAGTGTTCCAAGGTTTCAGCCGTACGTGGACGCATAACGAACGCATAGACAGTCAGCCCTGTCAGATCGGGCGCATTTGTCATTCCTTTGGGTTCATTCAATGGCAAATCGATGGTGAATTTTGCGCCCTTGCCAATGTCAGAGTCCAGCGAAATTTCGCCCCGCATGCTTTCGACCAATTGGCGTACGATTGTCAGACCCAATCCGGTTCCACCAAAACGCGCCTGTTCCTGTCCCGCGGTTTGCATGAACGGTTGAAATATGCCCGCCTGTTGGTCGGGCGCAATCCCAATACCATTATCGGTCACGATAATTTGAAAACGATCATGGGGCTGTTTTTTCACCTCGATCAAAACGCTCCCGCGTGCACGCGGGTCGTCAGGTGAGGAAAATTTGATACCATTCGACACCAAATTCAACAGGATTTGTCGCAACCGCCCACTGTCACAATTGATCCATTGCGGCAAATTTGGATCAAATCGGAATGATAACAAAACGCGGCGATTATCAGCAAAGGGGACCATACTTTCGACCACGCTTTCCAGCAAGGATACCATTTCGGTCGGCCGCTCGGTCAGTGTCAACTGGCCTGCTTCAATCTTTGACGTGTCTAAAATATCATCGATGATACGCAACAATGAATATGAACTTTCGCGCATTGTTTTTAACATGCGTTTTTGTTCCTTGGTCAGATCACTGTTGTCCATGATATCAATCATGCCCACAACACCGTTCATAGGTGTGCGAATTTCATGGCTCATATTGGCCAAAAACCGCGACTTGGCCTGCAGCGCGGAACTGGCATCTAGGGACGCGCGATACACCCGAATGGCGTAATCATTGGCAATCATGCCAAAATATCCCAATTGCACCATGATCACGGTCAAGGTTGTAATCGACACAGGCACTAACACATAGGCCTCGGCCTCGGCAGGGCCGATGACAACGGTCCCAAAATAATCGGAGCCAAGGGACCATTGGATGATCCAATACACCAGATTACTTAGCACGAAAAATGCCAAAAATTTGCGTTCAAAATTAATCGAAAATACCAGGAATGGCGCACCAATCATGCCCGCAAACAGGAAATCAACGCGCCCAGCTTCGTCAATGATAAAACACCCAATCATCACCGAAATTTGCGCCGATAATATCCATAAAAACCGCGCCAATACATCAAAACGGGTGTTTACCAAAAACAGCGCCTGAACCGACCCCAATACTGATACCAACGCGGCCAGAACCATGCCCCATGATCCCAGCGTAATGCCCAGCCCGCACCACAGCAGGCCCAAAAATATGACAAACCACGACGTCGACGACACCGTTTGCACACGCCGTTGGTGCGCGATCTCTTCGACGCCACGCAGCGCCGCAGAATATGATTCAGTCTGACGGTCCAAAACAAAACACCAAATAAAGTATGATTGCCATATATAGTTAACACGACAATATCCACTTTCTTCCTTGGACAAAAGAGAAATTGATATTTTTTATTTTCTATGAATCGGTTTACCCCTGTGCCATGCTGAATTAAAACTGCGCTGACAAACAGGATAATAAGATGACCAAACCTGCCCTTGATATTTATTTGGCTGCGCCGCGTGGTTTTTGTGCCGGTGTCGACCGCGCCATCAAAATTGTAGAATTAGCGTTGGAAAAATGGGGGCCACCCGTTTATGTGCGCCACGAAATCGTTCACAATAAATTTGTGGTTGATGGTTTGCGCGACAAAGGGGCCATTTTTGTCGAGGAATTGTCGGAATGCCCCGATGATCGACCCGTGATTTTTTCCGCACATGGTGTACCCAAATCGGTTCCGGCCGAGGCACAGGCCAAGAATATGGTTTATGTCGATGCCACCTGCCCCCTGGTCAGCAAAGTGCACATCGAGGCCGAACGCCACCATGACAACGGTTTGCAGATCATCATGATCGGACACAAAGGCCACCCAGAAACCATCGGCACAATGGGCCAACTGCCCCAAGGCGAGGTGATCTTGGTCGAAGACGCCGCCGATGTTGCCCGCATTGATGTGCGCGATCCTGCCAAACTGGCCTTTGTCACGCAAACAACCCTGTCCATCGACGACACCGCCGAAACGGTTGCCGCATTGCAGCAGCGGTTTCCCGCCATTGTCGGCCCCCACAAAGAGGACATCTGCTACGCCACCACCAACCGGCAATTGGCCGTAAAAGAGGTAGCACCCAAGGTCGATGCCCTGTTGGTTGTGGGCGCGCCCAATTCATCCAATTCCAAACGTCTGGTCGAAGTGGCCGCCAAAGCAGGCTGCCAGTATTCACAATTGGTTCAACGCGCCGACGAATTGGATTGGCGGGCCCTGTATGGTATCCGCTCGATCGGCATTACGGCAGGCGCATCCGCACCTGAGGTTTTGGTAAACGAAGTCATCGACGCATTTCGCGACAAATATGATGTGACCGTGCAACAGATAGAAACCGCCCAAGAAAATGTGAACTTCAAGGTGCCGCGCGTCCTGCGAGAGGTATCATGACATCCATTCCCCGATCTGCATTAATCTTGGGCCTTGCGGGGCTAATCCCCTTTGTCTGGGGCGTTGTGACGCTGTATCATGATGGCATGGCCGAACTAACCGCGTCCATGCTTGGGCCACGATTTGTTGGGCCCTATGTGCAGTTATTTTACGGCACGGTGATATTATCATTTATGTCTGGCGTATTGTGGGGATTTGCCACCAAAACAACCGGGGCGGCGGCAGCAGCGGGCTATGCCCTGTCTGTGATCCCCGCGCTGTGGGCGTTTTTTATGACGGGCGGCGGTCCGGTCAGCACGGGGCTAAACCTGATCACCGGATTTTTGGGATTGTTGATCTTGGATTTTTATTTCTTTAGGGCCGGTCTGACACCGCGGTGGTGGATGAAACTGCGCATATTGCTGACCAGCGGCGTCGTTGCCTGCCTGATCCCTGTGGTTTTGTAATATGCCAGACTTATTCGCATATACAGATGGGGCCTGTTCGGGCAATCCCGGCCCTGGTGGATGGGGCGTGTTGTTACAAGCCAAGCAAGCCGACCAAGTCATCAAAGAACGAAAATTATGTGGCGGCGAAGCGGACACCACGAACAACCGCATGGAATTGCTGGCCGCCATCACGGCCCTAGAAACCCTCGAACGGCCCAGCACAATCACCATCGTAACCGACAGCGCCTATGTCAAAAACGGGGTCACAGGTTGGATTTACGGGTGGAAACGCAATGGATGGAAAACATCCAACAAAAAGCCTGTGAAAAATATTGAACTGTGGCAGCGTCTGGATTCAGCCCAAGAACGCCACACGGTGACATGGCAATGGGTCAAAGGACATGCAGGCCATCCCGAAAACGAACAGGCCGACGAATTGGCCCGCCAAGGCATGGCCCCGTTCAAAAAATCAGGCTAGCGCAGTGAAAAATCGGCGGCCATGCCTGCGCCTTGGTCAGCGGTAAAACGCAGTTTTTCACCCACCTTGTCAACGGCCTGACAGTTATAGGATAATTCCCGCGATCCCCAAAACATCGTGCGACAGAAATATCCATCATTCCATGACCAATCGCCCGTGACAGTGCGCCCTGCGCCTTTGCCATTGATTTTACCATCTGGTAACACCTGCAATGACACGAATGGCCGCGCCAGGGTTTTGTCACCGACAATATTCAAAAATGTGTTTTTGTCCGTAATTCGCTGTGTTTCGGCACTGACAGATCCTGCCATGCACATACACAAAATGATCCAAACACCTTTGCCCATATTGAACACCTTGTTTTCCCTATACGATAGATACGCACTGGATCACAAAATGGATCAATTTTGGGCGCCAGCTATAGCCCCCGCTATAGCCCTAACACATCCAGCATGGAATATTCACCTGCGGGCTTGCCGATGGCCCATAACGCCGCCTTAACCGCGCCACGGGCAAAAATCGCACGGTCCGTGGCCACATGACGCAAAATCACGCGTTCGCCAGCTGCGGCAAACATGACATCATGTTCGCCCACAATATCGCCACCACGCACAGCCACCAAACCAATATCGCCGCGCTTGCGCGCCCCTGTTATCCCATCACGACCACTGTCGCGCACATCTGCCAAGGATACGCCACGCCCGTCTGCTGCGGCATCAGCGAACATCAGTGCCGTGCCCGAGGGCGCGTCCACTTTCTGATTGTGGTGATATTCGATCACTTCGATATCGAAATCTTCGTCTAGGGCGGCGGCCACCTTGCGGGTCAGCAGTGTCAACAAATTCACACCCAAGGACATATTGCCCGCACGCACAATCGCCGTTTGCTGGGCCGACCCTGCAATCGCTGCCAATTCCGCGTCGGTCATGCCGGTTGTGCCAATGATATGCGCTGTTCCCGATTGCGCGGCTAGGTCCGCGTGCACAACCGTTGCCGCAGGTGAGGTAAAATCAATCACCGCATCCGCCGCCGCTATCGTGGCCTTGGCGTCATCTGAGACGACCAATCCCATATCAGCTGCCCCCAGACAGGCCCCCAAATCGCGCCCGACCCAATCTGATCCCACGCGATCAGCCACCGCCACCAAGGTTGCCGCATCGCTGCTGCGTATCGTTTGGATCAGCATCTGCCCCATTCGACCCGAGGCACCCAAAATCGCGATTTTAGGGGAATGTGCCATTGTCTTACTCCTATTTCTTGTTGGTTATGTTCTTAACCAAGCTGGGACATCTTGGCAAAGGGCAAAGAACAGCGTAGAGAGAATTTATGGCAAAAAACAAATTTCATGACGGGCCTGGGCCCTCTCAGCGACAACTTAGGGTCGGCGAACTTGTCCGCCGGTCTTTGTCTGATATTTTGACACGCGGTGATATCCATGATCCTGATTTGGCACGGATGTCGATCACCGTGGGCGAAGTAACGGTATCGCCCGACTTAAAAATCGCAACGGCCTATGTCTGCCCCTTGGGCGGCAAGGGCAGCGGCGATGTCACAACATTGCTGGCCCGCAACAAAGCGGAACTGCGTCATCAAATCGGCAAAACACTGGCGTTGAAATTTACGCCCGATTTGCGGTTCCGACTGGATGAAACATTCGATCGCATGGATGAAACGCGTCGCCTGTTTGCCCAAGATACCGTGCAACGCGACCTAGACACAGAATAATGATCCGCCTTTGGGCATTGTTGATTTTGTTTACCACGCCTGTTCTGGGCGCAGAGTGTCGTGATATAACCTATCGCGACACGTCTTATACGGTTTGTCAGGCCGAACAGGGCCGCGATGATCTGCGTCTGTTTTATCTGGATGATCAGGGCCAACCCTATGGCCAGTTTTTCGACCTGCTGTCTGATTTGGATGATCGGGGGCAAACGCTTGCGTTTGGCATGAATGCGGGGATGTATCACCGCGATTTATCGCCTGTGGGGCATTACACAGAAAATGGCGAAACCCATCAATCCGTCATAACATCTGCAGGCCCCGGTAATTTCGGGATGCTGCCCAATGGGGTGTTTTGCGTTGCAGAAAATAAATGGAACATTATTGAAACGCTGCAATTTCAGTCCAAGTCACCAGCGTGCCAATTTGCAACGCAGTCTGGGCCAATGCTGGTCATTGATGGAAAACTGCATCCCCGTTTCATTCCAAACAGTACGTCACGCTATATCCGAAACGGTGTCGGGGTGTCGGACAACCGGGCCTATTTTGTGATTTCAAATCAAACCGTTAATTTCTATGACTTTGCCACATTTTTCCGGGACCATTTGGGCACCGATATGGCGTTATATTTTGATGGGAATGTGTCACGTTTGTATGTTGCAGATCCATTCCGACATGATCTGGGACGATCCGTTGGTCCCATGGTGGGCGTGGTGGTCAACAAACGCTGACCACCGCAATATGGATTAGTTTACCGTATCAGCTGCCAACACACGTGTGTTTGGCGTGGCAATATCAATGCGGCGTGGTTTGACCGATTCTGGCAGTTCGCGCACCAGATCGATGTGCAACATACCGTCGATATGGCTGGCGCCTGTGACACGTACGTGATCTGCCAATTGGAATTTCCGTTCAAAGGCACGCGTCGCGATGCCACGATGCAGATAGGATTTTTCCTGATCCTCTTTGGGTTTTTGACCCGCGACGATCAATGCGTTTTCGCGCACCTCAACCGTTAGGTCCTGATCAGAAAACCCCGCAACAGCGACCGAAATACGATAGGCGTCATCCGCCGTTTTTTCGATGTTATAGGGGGGATAGGAATTTTGGGTCGCAGGATCATTGGAAAGAACCCGATCCATCATATCCGCAATCTGATCAAAACCAACAGAGGCGCGGTATAGGGGTGTAAAATCAAAATGTCTCATGTCGTCATCCTTTCAAAGCGATAACAGGGGCCTGCCCATCTTGGCGCAAGCGATTTCAATAACATGGGCCCGCCCGGCGGCACCCATACCTGTTAGCTAGGGATCAGATCATTCCGTTTCAAGAGGCGCCGCTTTACGTTTCGCCACGCTGCCGAATTTCGCACCAGTGTCGCGCCGCTGATTGACCGAGGAAAACTCGGTCTTTGGGGCCATCAACGGTAATATATCTGGAACAGTCGAACGCAAAGACGTACCGAGCGACACCAGCCTGCCATTCATTTCCGCCATAGCAGACACAACCCCCGTTATCTGGGGCTGCCCATTTGAACTGACCAAAACCGGTGATCCAGATGCGCCATAGTCAACGGAACAGGTCATAACTAAAACACCAGAATATTCAGATTGCACCACGCAGGTGTCTTGGATACTGGGGGCATTCACGCGTCCGCGCGCATATGACACCACCCCAACAGAATCGCCCGGCTTTGGCAATTCAGACATCGCAACAGGCGGAATGTTTGATTTTCGAATTGGCGTATCCAGACGCAACAATGCCACGTCGTATTTCAGACGGTTCACATCGGATTTATTCGCCAACAGATATTTCGGATGCGCCGCAGCTGCGCGAATGCGTCTATAGGATTCAGCGCGCCCATTTCGCCAACCGGCCTGAAATTCAAACCCTTCCAGTTCGTATTTTCGTCCAGTATCAGGATCATACAAGCAATGCGCCGCAGTTAAAATTAAGTCATTTGAAATGAGGGTTGCAGTGCAAAACCCAACCCCATAATTCAGTATAAGTCGCCCAACAGAAACCCACTCTCGTCCGATTTGCAATGTTTCAAGACTGCGCAGATTTGACGTTTGTGCCCCAGCCGAGCCCCCAAAAATCACTGCAATTACCACTGATATAACGCGTAACACCAACACCCCTCCACCTTGTAACAGGTACCCTTACGCCACTGTCACACTTTCACAGGGCGTACGTCAACGCAAAATTGGTACGGCATCCTTGGGTGCGGCATAGTCCGGCGACAGGCTTGCGGGTTTGGGACCACCTGTGGCCCAGTCCAGTAATTCAACAGTGTGGGCAATTGGAATATGTGTACCTGATCCAATCTGCATCATGCAGCCAATGTTTCCCGCCGCAATCACGTCCGGCTGAATGGCCTGCAATGTTTGTACTTTGCGGGTTTTTAATTGTTCCGAAATCTCAGGTTGCAACAGATTATAGGTACCAGCCGATCCGCAGCAAAGATGTGGATCGCGTGGCTCGGCCACCTGAAACCCAGCACGGCGCAGCAGTGTTTTTGGGTGATCTTTGATTTGTTGACCATGTTGCAAGGAACAGGCCGCGTGATAGGCAACGGTTAACCCTTGGGCGTCACATTCGGGGAAATCCAGATCAATCAGGACCTCGGACACATCCTTGGCTAGGGCTGAAATTGTTTGGGCATCCTGTGCCAGTGGTGTGTCGCGGAACATATGGCCGTAGTCCTTGACCGTGGTGCCGCATCCGCTGGTATTGATCACAATCGCATCTAACCCTTGGCCACGGACCTCGGCCATCCATGCGCGGATATTGGCCGCAGCCGAGGCATGGGATTGATCGGTCTTGCCCATATGATGGGTCAGCGCGCCACAGCACCCCTGCCCCTGCGGGATCACAATTTCACAACCCAGCCGCTGCAACAGTCGCAGCGTGGCATCATTGATATCCGTGTTTAGCGCCCGCTGTGCGCATCCGGTCATCAATGCCACGCGTTTGCGTTGTGCGCCCTTGGGTTGGAACGTTTGTGGATCATCGTTGCGGCTGACAGGTGGGACACGTTTGGGTGCCATAGCGATCATGGCGCGCAGACGTTTATCGGGAACAAAGCGCGCGAATGGGCGCGCCATCTTTGCACCTAGCAACGCCAACCGGAATCGATATGGATAGGGAATAATCTGTGCCAAAACCCATCGCAACGCGCGATCAGACCAAGGTCGGTCATAGTGTTCATCAATATATGCGCGGGCATGATCGATCAAATGCATATAATGAACACCCGATGGGCATGTCGACATACAGGCCAGACACGACAAACACCGATCAATATGCTTGACCGTGCGTTCGTCTGGGACACGGTTATTTTCCAGCATATCCTTGATCAAATATATCCGGCCGCGCGGGCTGTCTAGTTCATCCCCTAAAACTTGGTAGGTTGGGCATGTTGCTGTGCAAAACCCACAATGCACGCAGGCCCGCAGGATTTCATTGGACCGTTCAAAATCAGGGTCCGTCAGTTGTTCGGGTCGGAAAAACGTTTGCATGCTATGCGACCTTGCTGTGCATTGGAAACAAATGGTTGGGGTCAAATTTTGCGTGAATGCCGCGCAAAATATCATCAACACCCTTTGGTTGCGGCTGTAACATCGGATGCCCTGACCCAAAACAGGTTGCATGCCCTGAAATGTGCTGAAGGTCAGCGCGGACATCGCGACCATTTGGCAAAATCGCCCAAATCACACCCCCTGACCAATCCATGAAATAATCACTGACACCCAAGGCTGCGACAACAGCGGGGCCATCTGTCGGCTTAGCAGACACCCGCCATAAGCTACCAGAGCGCCCAACAAGTGGGGCCAGTCGGCGCAGTCCCAACCACAGGTCATGCGACGCTGCCGCGTTTATCCGGTCAACATCACCAAATTTGCACAGCAGCTTGGTGATTTCATCGGCGCGATAGGACACTGACTTATCAAAACCTTCGATGCGTACATAGGCGCAGCCACATGCGGGATCATACGCGACCCCTGTTACATCAAAGGGCGTCGCCATTGCGCCCGTCAAAACCGCAACAGCCCCTTCGGGGTCTGTGACGGATACCGCTAAGGTCGTTTCGGTTTCGCAAATCGGTAAAACCTTGAATGACACTTCGGTCAACACGCCCAGTTGCCCCCAGCTGCCTGCAAGCAATTTCACCAAGTCATATCCAGTCACGTTTTTCATCACGCGACCACCGTTTTTGATGATCGTTCCAGTGCCATCGACACAGCGCACACCCAACAAAAAATCGCGTGCCGCGCCTGCTTGGATCCGGCGCGCACCGCTGGCGTTTGCGGCAAATACGCCACCAATGGTACTGGTGCCTGTTGTGCCCAAAACGTCATTCATCAGCACGGGTTCAAAGGCCAATCGCTGATTTTCTTGCGCCAAAGTCTGTTCAATCTCAGATAGGGGCGTGCCCGCACGCGCAACCATCGTCAAAGCGCCGGGTTCATAATCCACAACACCGGCCAATTTTTGCAGCGATAACACTGCACCCACAGGGGTTTGAACCGTCCGTGTCCCGCCCCCTTGGATGACAACCGAACCTTTGGCCGATTGCAGATAGGACGATACATCATTTTCACAGGTCGCATAATGGATCATATCACAATCCCCCATCACGACGCGATGCCGAGGCCGCCAATGGAAACACTTTGGCCGGGTTTAACAGCCAAGCAGGGTCAAATACGTCCTTGATGTTCATCTGTGCATTCAGATCATCGCGCGTGAATTGATGATCCATCAAATCGCGTTTTTCGATGCCGACCCCATGTTCACCGGTCAAACAACCGCCAACTTCTACACACAGCTTTAGGATTTCCGCTCCAAAGGCTTCGCATTTTTCCAATTCACCGGGTTCATTGGCATTGTACAAAATCAGCGGATGCATATTGCCATCCCCTGCGTGGAACACATTACCCACGCCTAGGCCGAATTCACGGCTCATTTCGCCGATGCGTTTTAGGACATAGGGCAGTTTCGACACAGGGATGGTGCCATCCAAACACATGTAATCATTGATCTGCCCCATCGCACCAAAGGCCGATTTGCGGCCCAGCCAAATACGCGCGGCCTCTTGCATATCATTTGCGCGGCGCATTTCGACGGGATTATGCGTGGCCGCGATCGCCAATATTTTTTCCAACTGTTCTTCGATTTCGATGGGGCTGCCTTCGACTTCGACGATTAATAATGCCTCACAGTCGGGGTATCCCGCCTTGGCGAAATCTTCGGTCGCGCGGATACAGGGGCGATCCATAAATTCGATGGCCACCGGCAACACGCCCGCACGGATAATATCAGACACGCATTGTCCCGCCACTTCGTTGCTGTCAAAGCCCAGCAAGACAGGCAATGCGCCCTCTGGTTTGTGGATGATGCGCAATGTGGCCTCGGTCACGATGCCCAACTGACCCTCGGATCCGCAGATCACACCCAACAGGTCCAAATCAGGGGCATCCAAATGTGCGCCGCCGATGTCCAAAATTTCACCCTGCATCGTGACAATACGCACACCCATCAGATTGTTTGACGTCACGCCATATTTCAAACAATGCGCGCCGCCAGAGTTCATAGCGATATTGCCCGCGATCGCGCAGGCCAATTGGCTGGACGGATCTGGGGCATAGAAAAAACCATCTGCCTCAACCGCGCCTGTCACGCTTAGGTTGGTGCGCCCTGTCTGGACGCGGATCACGCGGTTATCATAATCCGTGTCCAAGACATCATTCATCCGTGATACGCCCAGAATAATACTGTCCGACGTGGGCATCGCCCCACCTGCCAGTGACGTACCAGATCCGCGTGGGACCACTGGAATATTCAGATCGCTACAAATTTTCAGCGTTTGTGCGACCTGTTCCGTCGTATAGGGCAGCACCACCGCCATCGGCGGACAGCGATACGCAGATAACGCGTCGCATTCATAGGCGCGCGTTTCCATAGGATCATCGATCACACAATCGGACGGCAAAATCGCGCGCAACCGCAGCACAAGTTCTGATTTTCGATCCAGACGATCCTGGCTTGGGACTGGCATTTCCATGGGGCACCTCACTATTGGTAAGATAATATAACCAATTTTGTGAATTGGCAAGTCCGTCTTTAGATATTAAGTCTGTTACATGACTTGGCTTGACCGACTACACCTGTTTTCAACCTACGACTTTGTGGCACTTGGTATATTGCTGCTGTCGTGGCTTATTATTGGCTATATCATCGAAAACGCGCCCGAGCACCGGCAATCGACTACACAAATCATGGTAAAATATCGTCGAGACTGGATGGTATATATGGCTGAACGTGACAATCGAATTTTCGATAGCCAAATCATGAACAGCCTACGCCAAGGAACATCATTTTTCGCATCCGCAACGATGATTTCGATTGGCGGTTTGGTGGCGATGCTTGGTAACGCAGATCGTTTTGCAGGAATTGCAAATGAATTAACCATGGCCAAGGATCCACACCTTGTTTGGGAAATCAAATTGTTTGTCGTTTTGTTTTTCGTCACAAACGCATTTTTGAAATTCGTGTGGTCACATCGTTTGTTCGGATATTGTGCGATTGTCATTGCCGCCGTTCCCAACAAGCAAAGCAATCCCTTGGCCGATCATCGCGCATACCAAGCTGGCGAAATCAACATAACCGCCGCGCGCAGCTATAACCGCGGACTGCGGTCGGTGTATTTCGCAATCTGCGCATTGTCATGGTTGGCTGGCGACTGGGCGTTGATTTTGGGCACAATAATCACAGTTGCCGTGCTATGGCGCCGCGAATTTTTATCTGCGTCGCGAACTGTATTGCTGAAAACACCCCAACTTTAGGCATTTCGCCCCTCGCGCAGCCAAGCCCCAACAGCTGCGCCAATCGCGCATAGCAGCATCAACCAAACAGGCAAAATTGGTTTGGTCGTGATGTCTAGCAACGATTTTGATTGATTGCGCACAACCCCCATCCAGCCATTTCCCGATGCGGGCCGTCCCCGCGCAATATCACGCAAAACCGGAAATTCCGATCGTGCCCAAACCGCGCCACCAGCTGCGTTGCCTGCCCAATTTACCAGCAGGTCATTGGTCGCAAGGGGGGATTGAAATTCGACAGGCGACACAGCGCCTTTGGCAAAAACAATCGCTTGGGTATCATCACGCAAATCATAAATCCCATTTTCGGTCGCAGTGATTTGTGCCTGAAACACGCCTGGACGGATTGGGCGCGGCAGAATTTCGGTGGTATCACCTGAGGGCGCGGTCAAGGTCAGCGGCGCCACCTGATCGGCCAAACTACGCCGCGTTATCACAATATCCGAGCCCTGTTGGACCGCGCTCAGCGCATCTTCTTCAAGGTCGGGTTCCTGCATCAACCAATGCGACACGCGGCGCAGTAATTCCTGTTGTGGTCCGCCCTGTTCAAATTCACGATACCACAGCCAAACTTGGTCTGATGCAATCATCGCAACGCGTCCCTGATCCACGCGGTCTAGTACCAACAGCGGTTTGCCCTGCGCGCCTGTCATAACCGTTTGACCACGGGTCACATTCAAATCCACCTGTCGGAACCAACGACCCCACTCGGGGTTGTTTGGCAAATCTTGGGTCACGGGGTGGCGTGCGCCCAAATCGGACACCTGCGGAACATAAGAATCGGTGATAACCCGCGAATTTGAAACCGCCGGTAAAATATCGCCCAATGGCGACCGTGAAATCGAATTGGCAGACGCAAAATCTGGCCCAGCCGACACCAACGCCGCGCCGCCATTGCGGACATAATCCACGATATTTTGCAAATAAGCCGAGGGCAAAATACCCCGCCGTTTATAGCGATCAAATATGATCAGGTCGAAATCATCAATTTTTTCCAAAAACAATTCACGCGTGGGAAAGGCAATCAGCGATAATTCCGACACAGGTACGTCATCCTGTTTTCCGGGGGGGCGCAAAATGGTAAAATGGACCAAATCAACCGAGCTGTCAGATTTCAGCAGGTTGCGCCACACGCGCGCACCTGGATGCGGCATGCCCGATACCAACAACACACGCAGGCGGTCACGAATAACATTGACCTGCGCAATCGCGCGATTGTTCTGGTCGGTAATTTCACCCGCCAGCGTTGGAACCGTCAATTCAAACACGGTTCGACCTGCATGGGGTGGATCAAGTTGCAATGTCACATCCTGCCCAAGGGGGACATTAAATTCCACAGGGTCAGACGCCCCAACGCGGGCCGTTACTTTGACGGTGGATTGTTCAACGGGCAGCGCACCTGCGTCTTGGACCATCAGGGTGATTTCCATTTTTTCGCCCAAAATGGCATAAACAGGCGCCTGTTTGATCAGGATTTGGCGATCAAAATCGGACGGATCACCCGTTATGATGTGATGAACAGGCACCTCTGACCCCAAGGGGTCTGTATCATGAATTTGCCCGTCAGAAATCACAAAGATGGATGATAATTGCTGTGGCGGAATTTCAGCGCGTACCTTGTTTAACGCCTGCGTGATGCGTGTACCTGTGTTGTCAGGACCATCGTCCAGCGCGATTTGACGCACACGCACGCCTTGGCGGGTGCCCAAGCGGGCCAGCAAGTCATCCAAGGCCTGTTGGACCTGTTCAGGTCGATCCCCCAACCTGTTTGAAGATGACCTGTCAACGATGACGACGGCGATATCCTCTAAATCAGCGGATTTAGTATCGCGGATCATGGGGTTGGCCAGCATCGCCATGACCACCGCATAGGCCATGCCACGCAGCCACCACCCCGATAGCCCCCGCCACCATGCCAAACCAGTCGCCATACCGCCGACCAGCGCCAGACCAATCAATACACCCAAAGGAACCAATGGGACAAATATCACATCAAACATCGTCATTGCCCCAAGCGATCCAATAATGCAGGCACATGCACCTGATCGGATTTATAGTTGCCGGTCAAAACATGCATGACCAAATTCACACCAAACCGCAGTGCAATTTCGCGCTGACGCTCGCCCGCGCGGCCCCGCCCCACAGGCACCAACGGTTCGCCCCGACTGTCCATCGCCCAAGCCGCGGCCCAGTCATTTGATCCAATAAAAACGGGGCTGACACCATCATTTAGCGGACGAAATGGCAACCCATCCACTGTTTGCGTATCGGTCGGTGCCTCGGCCCATAATTGCCCTGATCGATAGCGCCCGGGGAAATCCTGTAATAAATAAAATGCGCGGGTCAAAACATGATCCGCGGCGACAGGTTCTAGTGGCGGAATATCCAAATCCTGCAACAAACGCATTAATTTGGGGTTTTGCGCTGAATTTCCACGGCGTAATTCAGCATCCATAGTATCAAATAAAATCACCCCGCCTGAGCGCAAAAACGCATTCAGCGATGACACGGCACGCGCAGATAGGCTGGGCTGCGTGTCGATTATGGGCCAATAGATCAGCGGATAAAATGCCAATGTGTCGCGTTCAATATCCAAACTAACCGGGGCAGAGGGTTCCACAGATGTACGGAAAAATAACGTATCACTGAGCCCCACCATCGCGGCAAGGGCCAGCGCGTCGACCCGCGCATCACCCGTTTTGATATGCGCCAACGCAATTTCATCGGGCGCACGCTGCGTATCGGCACGCACATGATCAGACATGATCCCCAGCGCGACAACCATGACCGCAATCGTTGCAAACACACGCCGACCCGACACCATCAAACTGGCCAGAACATCGGCACACAATAAAACCAAGGCCGCAATCAACAAAAATGGCATCCACTCTACCGAATTCTGTGGTTGGGCATCGGTGATCACATTCAGGTTTGATGGCCAGACAACCGGTTCAAGGGCAGGATACACATCCACCAAATTTCGCGTCATCACCGAATTTTGCGACTGATATATCCCCAACGGTGCGTCTTGGGTGATCCCAGATTGGGACAGAACTTGTTGGGTTAATACCGTTTTGTAATCCGGATCTTGCAATAGGCCGCGCGCATCCAGCGTTTGCAAAACGGTCCATTCCGTGTCGGGGTTTTGCGCCATCGCAGCCCCAGCCGTGGTTGGTCGCACAAGGCGTTGCAGCATTTCGACGAACAATCCGGACAGTGGCAAATTTGACCACTGTGGTGTGGCGGTGACGTGAAACAGGCTGATCCGCCCCGCCCCAAGTTGAGCCTGGGTGACCAAAGGTGTGCCATCTTGTAAACGGGCCAAAACCTTGTCCGCTAAGTCCGGCGATGGTTCTGCCAAAACTTGGGCGCGAATGGTCACATCAGATGGTATATCTAGCTGATAAAATGGCGATAGCGGATCAAAATCTGCCAATGTTTTTGGCGTCTGCCAGCTCATCGTGCCGCCCAAGTTGCGGCCCCCTTGACGCATTTGCACGGGCAACAATGGATCATCGGCAAACTGTGACGCCACATTTGCCATGGCAGGTCCGGCGAAGCGTAACAAATGCCCCCCTTGTGTGACCCATTCTTGAATGGCATCGGTTTGCGGCAAACGTGCGGTATCTGCAGCGATCATTACATCGGGTTGAACCAGCATCAGCTGATCCACAGATCCACGTACAATATCACCGTAGGGTGCAATCGCTTGTTCGACATAGTTTAGCGGATCCAGAACATCTAATTGTTCGTTTTGCGCCGTATCGACAACGATACCCACTTGGGGGCGGCGCAACTGATCTGCAATGATGTATTGCGCACCAACATAGGGATGTTGGACAATCCTAAATCGCGTGATCCGTGCCTGCAATTCGCGCGGTATGTCCAGGGACACGCGTCCGGCAGGGGAAATCGGGCGTGTTGCTATTGTAATCGGCTGACCGCTGGGATCCACACCCTCGACACGCAATTCCAATGACGACAGGTCAGCACCCTGTGCTGCGACCATGACGGTCAAAACCGTGTCGGATTGATCCACGCCCAAGATCATGGGAAAGCTTTGATCCCGTTGATATATCTGTAAATCACCACGGGACTGAAACGCTTGGATCAGATCGGCACGCGCACCGGCATAATCCAAACCATCCGACGCCCAGAACACGTCAAAGTTGCCCTGCGTGTCACGCAGGATGTCCAAACTGCCTTGCCAATCAGGATCCCATGCGGCTGCCTGCCAATCACGCAAATTTTGTGCCGCTTGTAGTGCGGGTTGCCATAGAACAGGCGCAGGCTCGGCCGCATTCAAAATCGCTATGCGTTTGTCTGCAAACGTAGGGGATGCAATCAATTGGGCCATTTGTTGTTGAACCAATGCGGGGGCATTGGCCTGCGCCCACCCGCCATCAATAAATATCAATATTCGGTTCTGGGTCCGCTGCGGACCATCGGGCGCCCAGCGCGGCTGGGCCAGTCCAACAACAATCAAAACCACAATCAAACTGCGCAAGACGATTAACCACAGGGGTGTTTTGTTTTTATCAACCTCTTGGTCGTGCAATCCCAACAACAGCGGCACCGCAGCAAAGACATGGGTTTTGGGGCGCGGCGGCAAGGCACGCAAAATTACCCATAATACTGGCAAACCGATTAAGGCCAACAACACATAGGGATATACAAAAACAATTGGACCTAGTGCCATTATGCAACCTGCCCTTGTGACAACAAACTGTGCAAGCGCGTCACAGCATTTAGCAGCGATTGATCCGTGACAACCCGTTCAACCCGCCATCCAGCTGCAACGGCCATCTGATCCAGCAGGTCGAACCGTTCCGCCAACCGCTGCAAATACCGATCGCGCAAATCATGCGCCCCTTGCGTTTCATGGTGCAGCATCCCCTGCGGATCGGCAAAAACCACCGGCCCGCGAAAGGCAAAGCCCACTTCGTCACGATTTAAAACCTGCACCAAAATGCCGCTAACTTGGCGATCATGTGCCATTTCCAATGCCCTATGCGTTGACGCCAGATCCCCCAAGAAATCGGAAAAAATCGCTGCCTTGGATTTGGGAACCAATCTAGGCCCATGGCTGTCTGCTGTATCGGGCGTATCAGAAAATGACATCATCATGCGTGCAATTTGACCATGGCCATAGCCCACCGGCACGCTGTTATCCAAACTGCCCACCCGTTCGCCTGCGCGAACAGCCGCCCCTGCCAAGGCCGTAGCCAATACGACAGATACCGCCCATTTGCTGGGGCTGTCCCGATCATGCATATTTGCGCTGTTGTCCACCGACAGCGCCAGCGATTGCGCCGTTTTCCATTCAAAGGTGCGCACATACAGTTGGTCAGCGCGCGCAGAGCGCCGCCAGTCAACGGATTTTTGCGTATCTACCCCAGCGGTAAAGGGGCGAAATTGCCAAAAATCATCCCCGATCCCAGGCCGCCGCCGCCCATGTTCACCCGCCGCCACCGCTTGCGACAGCTGTTCGGCCTGCAACAACAGCGGGGCCAGACCTGCATCCAGTTGGGCCGCGTCGGTTGCTAGGGGCGACACATCTGTCATGCAGCCTGGCCTTGGGCATCTAAATCGGCGACGATTTGCGCAATGACATCTGCCATGGACACACCGGCCGCCTGTGCAGAAAATTTCAACGACATCCGATGCGACAGCACCGCAGGGGCCAAATCAACAACGTCACGCATCGTGGGCGCGGACACACCGCGGATCACGGCATGCGCGCGCACCGCCAGAACAAAGGCCTGTGACGCCCGTGGCCCCGGCCCCCATGACAGATGTTGGTTCGCCAAGGGATGTGCGTCAGCAGTCCCCGGACGACAGGCCCGCACCAATCGCAACACAAAATCCATCAAGCCCTGCCCAACAGGCACCTGTGCCAACAGCCGCTGTGCGGCGACGATATCGGCTGGGGAAAATACCGGATCAGGCAGATCATCGGACAAGCCGGTGGTGGCCAAAACGATATTTCGTTCCGTGTCCAAATCAGGATAACCTACATCAATACGCAGCAAAAACCGGTCTAACTGCGCCTCAGGCAGGGGATATGTGCCCTCTTGCTCTAGGGGGTTTTGGGTGGCCAGAACCAAAAATGGTGCCCCCAAATCACGGGTTTGGCCCGCTGTGGTGACCTGTTTTTCCTGCATTGCTTGTAACAGGGCAGATTGTGTACGCGGGCTGGCGCGGTTGATTTCATCAGCCATCAGCAATTCACAAAAAATTGGCCCCGGAATGAACCGAAAGGATCGTGCTGTGTCTGGGCCTTCTAACACTTCGGACCCTAAAATATCGCTGGGCATTAAATCGGGCGTAAATTGAATGCGGGACGTATTTAACCCCAAAACATGCCCTAGCGTGGACACCAGCCGCGTTTTACCCAAACCCGGAACACCGATTAACACCGCATGGCCCCCAGCAAAAACGGCAGTCAACGCCTGATCCACCACGCGCGTTTGTCCAATAAATCTGGTATTGATCGCTGTTTTTGCCGCGGATAGGCGTGCAGACAGGTCGTCGATAGATTGTACCAGATTTTCAGGATCAGACATTTTGCACTCCAATAAGTTTGTTCTATATATTAGGTGTAATGCAAATTAGGGAAATGGCAAAACGAATGTGTGGCAAAATTTCACCGAAACCCAACGCAGAGAATTTGGCAACCGCCGCCCGTGCAGCCCAAAAAACCAAAGGTTTGCCGCCCGTTCATCTATGGAACCCGCCATTTTGCGGGGATTTGGATATGCGCATTGCCCGCGATGGTACATGGTTTTATCTGGGCACCCCGATTGGGCGCTTTGAATTGGTCAAACTGTTTTCATCGATCCTGCGCAAAGATGGTGACAAATATTTTCTGGTCACACCCGTAGAAAAGGTGGGCATAACCGTCGATGACGCCCCCTTTGTTGCGATTGATTTTACGGTCAAAAATGCAGGCCCAGACCAAGAGATTTGTTTCGAAACCCATGTGGGCGATGTCACAATCGCCAATTCAGACAACCCCATTCGCGTCATGCGCGATCCGCAAACGGATGAACCCGCCCCCTATGTTCATGTGCGCGCAGGGCTAGAGGCATTGATCGATCGCAAAAGTTTTTACAGGCTGATTGATATTGGCACCCATGACACATACCAAGATGTATCTTGGTTTGGTCTGCGCTCTGGCGGGCAATTTTTCCCAATCGTTCCATCCGCCGAATTAGAGGGTTAGTGCGCGGTTGTGGGCTGGCGCACCTTGGGCTTTACATTCGACATATTGAATATTAAGATTTAAAGACAATTGAACAGGAGCCCCCCATGATTCACCCCCGCTTTGCCCCAATTATGTTTGGCTTTCTTGTCTCGGGGCTGATGTCATTGATCGTGTCTGGCATCGCAACCCTGCGCGCCATCGGATGGGATGTGGGATTTGGCGCGTCATGGATGAACGCGTGGATCATCAGTTGGGCGATTGCATTTCCAACAATCCTGATCGTATCCCCCATCGTACGCCGGTTCGTTGCCGCAATCACAAAACAACCGTCCTAAGGGGCGCGACACACCTAATGCGCCACGGCCCAGTTGTCGCCCTGCCCTGCATCCACAATCAGCGGTACATCCAAACGCACAACAGGATCGGCTGCATTTTCCATCACATCCTTGGCCCGTGCGATCAGCGTATCGACCGCCTCTGCATCGACTTCAAACAGTAATTCATCGTGGACCTGCAACAACATCGTTGCGGGTAAATCCGCAATCGCGGCCGGCATGCGCACCATTGCACGGCGAATGATATCCGCTGCGGTCCCTTGGATCGGGGCGTTGATGGCCGCACGTTTGGCAAAGCCTGCGGTCGGTCCCTTGGCGTTGATTTCAGGGGTATGAATGGTACGCCCAAACAGGGTTTTTACACATAGGTGTTCCTTGGCATAGGCGACGGTGGCGTCCATGTAATCCTTGATCCCGGGGAACCGTTCGAAATAGCGATCGATAAAGGCCTGTGCCTCGGCCCGTGGGATACGCAAGTTACGCGCCAAACCAAACCCAGAAATGCCGTAAATGACGCCAAAGTTAATCGCCTTGGCCTGACGGCGGATATCGGATGTCATCTGATCCAATGGCACGTCAAACATTTCCGATGCCGTCATGGCGTGGATGTCATGTCCATCACGGAACGCCTGTTTCAAACTGCCAATACCGGCCACATGGGCCAAGATACGCAATTCAATTTGGCTGTAGTCCAGACTGACCAATACCTTGCCCTGTGGGGCGATGAATGCCTCGCGGATGCGGCGGCCCTCTTCTGATCGGATGGGGATATTTTGCAGGTTTGGATCGGTCGATGCCAATCGGCCCGTATTGGCCCCCGCAATAGAGTAGGATGTATGCACCCGCCCCGTGGTCGGATTGATATGATCTTGCAAGGCATCGGTATAGGTGGATTTCAGTTTCGACAACTGCCGCCAATCCAACACGCGCGCAGGCAAGACATGTTGGGTCGCCAAATCCTCAAGGATATCGGCACCGGTGGCATAGGCGCCTGTTTTGCCTTTCTTGCCGCCCTCATACCCCAATTTGTCGAACATGATTTCACCCAGCTGTTTGGGTGAACCCACGTTAAATGACTGGCCTGCCAATTCGTGAATTTCCGCCTCAAGTGCGGCCATTTTTTGGGCGAATGCATTGGACATACGGCTGAGTGTATCGCGATCCACCAAAACGCCTGCGCGTTCCATTTTGGCCAAAACCGGCACTAGGCTGCGTTCCATCGTTTCATAAACGGTGGTCACGCTGGCCTGATGCAATTGGGGTTTAAACAATTGCCAAAGGCGTAGGGTGATGTCCGCATCTTCGGCTGCATAAGGCGTGGCCTGATCGATGGGCACACGATCAAAGGTGATTGCCGATTTTCCTGACCCCAACAGTTCTTTGATCGGGATGGGGGTGTGGTTTAGATACCGATCGCTGAGCGTATCCATCCCATGCCCATGCAAACCACCATGCAGGGCATAAGACAGCAACATCGTATCATCAAAGGGTGCAATATCCTGCCCCAAATTCGCAAAAATCTTGGCATCGTATTTGATGTTTTGACCAATTTTTAAAATCGCAGGGTCGGTCA
>Ga0181556_1000251_pt1 | contig 58148 bp, 82 predicted proteins | sample 011ome_14_FD_148651 | JGI IMG/M metagenome (GOLD analysis project Ga0181556, IMG submission 148651) | Coastal salt marsh microbial communities from the Groves Creek Marsh, Skidaway Island, Georgia - 011505AT metaG (spades assembly) | ecosystem: Environmental > Aquatic > Marine > Intertidal zone...
TAGGCTTTCGACTTGTATTCTCATCGTTTAAATCTCCACGTTTCAATGAATGAGTGCCCAGTGTATGCGACTGCTATGTGCATGTCAACATCCCCCACCCCCTGCGGGGGTCGTTTCACTTGGGGGATAAAAAAACCCGCCCCCTTTCGAGGGCGGGTTCGCCGATCCGCGAGTCCAGGGCGAAAACGGGATAACCCCGACCCACGGCTCACGGCTCACTGCCCGTGGAGTGGCAGTGATCAGGCCGCTATGCGGCCCGATTCTCTTGCTTCCCGAGCATACTCGGAAAGCGTCTTATCAGCATTAAAAGCCAAATCTCTCTCCACTGGCAGACCCAGTGGCGGGAAGCGCAGCCCCTCAAGCTCGGACTGGGAAACGTAACCCAATTCAGGAAAGCCCATGCCCAGATCGCAAAGGCCAAAAAGCGTATCATCATCGATCCGCTCCGAGATCAGCCAAGTACACGCCCCGCCCCCAAATAATTTAACGACCGGTCGGCGCGTGGATTCGTCCGCGCTCGCGTTAGCCGCGAGCGCCTTTTCGATTTCTTTTGTAAACAGTTTCACGCTGTCACCCCCATGCCGCGCAGCCGCGCCGGCAATACTAGCTCATCATTGCACAGGTCGCAGGCGCGACCAGTGTCGCCAAATTCCCCGCCGCCCAAAGGCCACGGGTTATTGCCATCGAACCATTCGATGGCTCGGTTGCCCGCGCTCGCGTTGGCCGCGAGCGATTGATCACAGATAATGCATTTTTTCTCAGTCATTGTTTCGACTCCCGTTTTGGTTGAGGGGCTATTGTACACATATCCGTTGCATATGTGTCAACCCCCGACCCCCACGGCCCACGGGTCAAAAAGTTTCGCTTGACAGGGGCGGGCCGAGGGGCGCTTGTTTCACTGTTAATTACCACAGCGACTCATCCGGCCCGAAATGATCGTTTAACTCCGCGATGATGTCGGGCGGTAGGTAGAATGCAGGGTTGGTATAACCGACTCTGACGCTTTCAGGATATATGCTCTCCCCGTCTTTAATGATATCCATGATCATATAATTGTGAATCCCCCAAGTGTCGCAGTTGGTTTCATATCCCAAAGCCTCAATAACGCCGGCCACTTTATCGGTAAAATTAAGGCCGTCGCCGTCGTTAAATCCAAATTTAGAAAAGGCCTCGCCCCAAAACCATTCTATTGTTTCAATCATGAATAATTCCTGCCTCAAGTAATGCCGCGCAATTGCGACCGAAAAAGCCCTGCAATTGATAGGCAAGGCCGGTATCGTGCAGATACTGCCAAGCGTCAATTACATCATCCGGTTGCGCCGTATCGTCTAAACCCTCTGCTATCTGTACCGCTTCGAAAGCTGTCATTTAGAATTCCCCCGCCATCATTAAATAGTCTTCAGGCGACCACTCATCCGGAAAGTCCGAAAAATCCTGTAACTGTCCGCTAATCGCCGCGCGTTTAGGGTCGACCACTGGCCGGTTACATGGGTCAGTCCGGTCGCCATCGTCATATAGTGCATTGCACCCTAGCCTTGCAAATAGTTTCGCCCGCTGCTGAAAGGTATCTTCGAAATCGTGCAAGGTCTCAATTTCCCATGGTTCCCCGCAGTGTCTGCAATATATATCCATCGTTTAATTCCCGTTTTGGTTAGTTGAGATTGGAATATATGTGTTTTTTATGTGTACGTCAACCCAAAGAAAAGGCCGGTATTCTGTTGGCGTCAATTACGAAACTTGAGTGCAATGGATCAATCTGCCTACCGCGCGGTGGCTTGTATTTCAGGCCGACTATTTTGCCGCGCTGCTGAAGGTTGATAATGTCGCTATTGTCACCATTGACCACTGGCCGACCTAAAAACGTTTTAGGCATACCGCCATGAAATACTGCTGAAATCGGTCGATCTGTATTCAATGCTGTTTCGACCTGGGGTCGATATCGTTCCGCATTGGAATAGCTGAACATTAGCTGATAGTTATCAGGAACCCGATCAAGTCTTTTAGCTATTTTGGTGTAATCAAACAGATTCAATTTCGGGAAATTCTGAGGTATTGCGCCATTGGCTTCTAATTCGTATTGAATATCCGAAAGCACATTTAGCCGCACATATGGCTCGACGTTATTACGCTCGCATAGCTTTTGAAAATTGTGCAATTCGTTATAGAGCAATTCCAGAAAGCCGGCGCGGTCTTGCATGTAGAAATCGGTTTTACGCTGTCGCCCCTCACTCACGTTAGACATACCGCCACGGCCCGCAGCCTCAAGGCAAGGCAATTCGCATTCCGCGGTTTTACGCATAGGACAAAGCGAATCATTCGGTTTTAAGGATAAACCCGCGACCCGTATAGCTTTATCGCGGTTATTTTTGCGTAGCTTTGTGTTGCCGCCACTGGTGTCCAATAGTTTCATTTTTGATTCCCGTTTTATGGTGGATTTAAGGCAAATATATAGAATGTTTATGTGGGCGTCAACTATCCTCAGGGAACAGTTGTTCCGCTGTCATTGTAATTACATCCCAATCGACCCCAATATTTGCGTCGAAATTCTCGGCCAAAACATAAAGGACATCATTCGCTTGCTCATTATTCAGGTCAGGTCGGACGCTTTGAACATCCTCGACATTCCATTTAATAACCAATGTTTCGGTTTTTTCGTCATAAAAAGCCATCTCAAACCCCTATCCGAATTCAGAAATTTCAGCCTCGAGCCGTATACGCGCCTCACGCATTACAGAGGCTAAGTACACGCCATCCTCTGTATCCACTAGGCCGTCCCTGAAAACCTCTTCACCAAACTCTAAAGCCCCGACGCGATCCTTCATTACGTCTAGCCGGTTTTCGTCCAGTTGTTTTTTCAACGTTTTTATATAGCTGTCCAATTTTTCCTGAGTTTTAAAATCAGAACGAATGTCGAGAGTGCCACTTACCCCAACGTCCCAACTCCAGTACTCCAGAATTTTCAACAAATACTCTGCATACGGTCTTAATTCTTTTTCACTTCTTTCCATCATCGTTTCCCCGTTATACGGTCAATTTGAGGCGAATGTATAGAATGTTTATGTGTACGTCAAGCCTTAAAAATTTCCTGTAAAACCCGAGCATGGTATTCCCTGATCCGATAAATGTTTTGATTATTTTCTTTTTTCCACCGCTCCAGAACCCTTCCCACTATGGCGGGGCATAGAAACCAGTCCCATGTTTCAAAGGCCGACATGATGGTTTTACCATCATTGAAATACCGCTTTGCACATTCAACAAAGTCGTGCCAATCGTCGAACTTTGCGTCAACCAATTCATGAAAGTCCATCGCCATCATGGCGCACTGTTCTCTCCACTCATATTGGCCGCACCATTCGTCATGGTGAGGGAGCTTACTGCCAATCGGATCGGCATCTATTGCCTCAGAATAAACAATAGCGTCTGAGCAGTAGTTCAAAATATTGTCATCATGTTCTGGAAGGGTGAATTCACTAACTTCAATCAATTGATCTGTGTCCTGATAGGCATTGATAGCCATCTTCCAGTTTTTAGGGTCAGGGTCACTAGCACTGGGGTCGAGGTCAATATGAAAGGTTGACTTCTCTAGACCGTCATCGTTTACGTTATCTATCGACAAGACAGTGTCAGCGGGGAAGCCGTTTTCAATGGCTTCATGTAGTTGGTTAATCAATTCTTCTATTGTCATTTCTGCGTCTCCTCTCTTCCTTTTCCTTTAATCGGCGAATAGTTTCTTTCGTTCCTGGACCCCTGATCCATTTCTCAAGTAAATAAAATATGAACATCATGCCTCCTAGATATGAGACATTATTATATGGGGCTATCTAGTAGGAGTCAATATGCTCTATGAGAGCATTGATCGTGCCGGATTGGACTACAGGCTCAACCGCTTCGAGCCCGTGTTTCTTGACGTCCTCGGCCTGATCGCCAGAGAACAGGAAATAGTCTGTGCCTTCCGCCCGCATCCGACGGACGACCAACCAGACAGGAGCATCCGCATGTGTGGTAAGAAAACTTACCTGATGGGGACTAATTGTTACTTTGTTGGAGGTGGTGTTCTTCAGTTCGATTAGTTGAAATCGAGCTTTGGAGTCCAAGACCATGACGTCTGGAACCCCTTGCGACGCCCAACTCTCAAGCCGTGTTACTTTCCATCTTGGCATCTGCTTCGCTATTTGACGTTTCATGCTCGACCAGAACTGGCTCTCTGTCGATCTCCTCGTAATCGGCGTCTTCCGCTTCTGCTTCGATGGTTCTTCCCACGGTACCTCTAAGTTCTGCAATTGCTTTCAAAACCTCTTCTTTTGACATGCTGTCTATCGTTCCATGCCTGATTTCAGACTTATTGATGTAGATATTGCCATGAGCCTGACCTCGACGATACTCAGCCATGACGGCTGCGGAGTAGTTTTTGTCAGCAAAAGCAGCATCTCGAATCTTCTGTAGGTCACGCAGGTGCCGGCTAAAGTCTATGCCGTACTTGCGGTCTAATTCAGCACGGTATTGATTTATTGCTTTGACCACATGCGGACAAATAGCCGGGTTGGTCATCTCGTAGGCTCTGGTGTGAGCAGAGGATTCAGGATAGCCCGCGTTCACGGCGGCTTCTCTCAAAGTTATCTGGCCATCTTTCGACACCAGTTCTTTGACAAAAAGCTCTTGCTTGCGAGTAAGTGGGGAATCGGGAGTGACCTTGGGGCGTCCTGGCTTGGCAGGCTTCTTGTCAAGATCACGGTATTTTGGTTTAGCTAAGGCTGCGCTCTTCATGCCGCAGTAGTATATATAGCCAGAAAAATAAAAAAAATAAAAAAAAACTTAGACCCCCCTTAACGAGTTTTTGACCTAAGTTCTGTCTCTGTAACCTTTGTAACCGCAGTGTAACCACTCAACTCAGTAAATACGGGCCCTCCAGAGCCGAGTTACACGGTTACGCCGGTTACGGCATTTTAAATAAAAAATTATTTTTTTTATTTCTGGCTCTATATATAAAGGGAAAGTGTTTTTTGTAACGTTACCATGTGTCCTCGATCCATGTGAGGATCACAATCTCCTTTTCTTTGGCGCTGCACTGTTTGCATATCCTGGCCCGTGAGCCGTGGTTCACGAACACCAACCAGTCGTGCATTCCGATAGAGCATTTGACCTTGGCCCAGTGTTCGTCGCACCAGTCTAGTATTTCATTCATTGAGTTCTCCAAAAGAAAAGACCCGTATCGTGGGTCAGCCGGCTTGATCACCGCGGGAATCGCCATTCGGCTCAAGCTGCGGGTGTTGTTGGGGAAAATCAAACCGTAGAAAACCCCTACGCACCGCCCGCTGGCGTTAGAAATCGTTAGATTTTTGTTCCGCCCGTGGATTTTCCATCTTGGTATACGCCTCGAAGTCGAACTTGATGAACTCCTCGTCTGTGTCGGGAACATCGAACCATTCCTTGATCAGATCGTTGTCCTCACTGATCCGCTTGAAGTACTTCCAGAAGTTCGGGTCATGGATATGGTACTCGTGGATGTTGTGGTCGTGGTTCGTGATGTGTATGCAGTTGACCCCGATCCCGTTGCTCTGCCAAGTGTACTTGGTTGAGCCGAAGTGCCCGTAGTCCACTGTTTGCTTTTCGGACGTCTGGATGACGATGGCCGTGAAGAAGTCTGGGTTGCCCTCGTGTTCGACGGCAGTAATTTTGATTACTTGCATGTAAGTATTCCTATTTAAATGTTAAAGAACTGGAGCCGATCTTTTTGTCAGCTTCCAAATGCATAGTATCATAGTTTATGTGTACTGTCAAGCCCTTTATTTTCGGGGCTTTCAGGGTTTGGGCTAAAATTTCAGGTGGTCCAGGGGGAAATTCAGTCTTTTCTTATCAAAAGCCTCGATGCACTCACGGTAGGAATCCATGAAGTGATCGGACACCGAATCTGACGCATGCCAGTCGGCGCGTTTGAAATCCTTGGTGGGATTGAAGTGGGCCTTCTTCTCTGTGTTGTCGAAGTAGAGTTGGGTTTGCCCACCGTCGGGGCCGAAGAAGAATCTCGGCACTCGGGGGACGGCGTCAGAGCCGCAGACCACGGAGAGTTGCGTCTTCGCCCAAGGCATTTTGCCGTGGTAGGCGGGCCGGAAGAACACATTTGGCTTGCCCATCGTGATGAGGTGGACGTCCTGGAATTCTTTGCAGGACCAGGCGGAGAGTTCCGCCAGGGCCCCGCCCAAGCTGTGCCCACAAATCAACAGCTTTTTAGCCGGGTCCAGGAGTTTTCTGATATCCGGCCAAACTGAGCGATGAGCCCTGACGAAACCCGCGTGGCAGAGTCTGCCTTTGTAGGGTCGGGGGAAGCTGAGAACGTTGTACATCCAGTCTCTGAGCTGCTGTGTGCCGCGGAACACCACAATGTCGAGGTGCGGGGTCCGGTGGACGAAAGCCGTCGTAGACGTCCTCTCACACTCGATTTTGGTGGCACCGACGATATTGTCGTTGTAGGCGTTCTCTGAGTAGGTACACGCCGTGTCCAGATTGTCTTCGCTGAATGACATGAGACAATATTATAAGCAAAAAAAACCCCGGAACAAGTCCGGGGATAGGAATGAAGAAAAATGAAACTCAAGGAATCAAACTAGCCTTTTCACTCTACGCCTGCCTTTGGTAGGTGTCAAACGTTTATCTGCGGCTTCCCAACCTCGCTTGTAGGACGCATAGCGCCCTTTGCTCATGCCAGGATAGGTCCCGCGGGCCGTGGTCAGTGAGGGGCACCTCATGAGCCGTGGACCTTGAGCCACGCCTCGAAGCCTTTGTTGTTCTGCTTCATGATGCGGTACTCGCGCATGTCGGCGCATACGGACTTGCGTAGCGTGGTCTCGTCCTTAAAACGCATATCGGCGCATTGTTTGGAGCAATACGATCCGTTGGCGGGGGAGGTTTTGACAAAGCCCTTCCCGCAGTGTCGGCAGGTACCCTCTCCCGAGGGGACTTTGGTTCGGTTAAATATGGCCAGATAGCTCATGCTGAAGTATGACATACGACCAACCATGAGACTATGGCTCCGATTATGACGACTTCCATTAGTGCAGCCTCCTCTTGTCTTCTTCGGTGATGTCTGGGAGGTCGCTGCCCATTGACGAGGTCATTTGCTGCCAGATGACTTGCGGCAGTTCGACTTCCTCGGCGAGAGCTCCGGTCACGTGCAGTAACGCTGCCAGGACGGTGCCTGACTCAACCTCTGCAAAATCTTTTTTAAGAATCTCCATAACTGCATTTTCAATAGCCTTCCCGTCTTTCATGAATTTTTCGAATTTTATGTCGTTGCTCATCGGTCTGGATGCCTCCTGACTTCCCAAGCGTAATCGGTCAGCTTGTTGAGAAGTTCCTCTGTGGAAAATATGTGCTCCTTTAATATTTCGGCAATCTTGCGTCGATCTTGCGCCATAAGTTCGAGGCAGTGATCCTCGTAGGCTCGGTCCTCGTCGATTTCATAACGTGGGGTAGACTTCCCGTAGTCTTCATCGCCTACGCGCATGGGGTTATCAGGTATGTCCTGCATTACTGGGGTCCTCCAGGGTTTGTTTACATTCATTTACTAAGGCTTGAATAACGTCTCTCGCTCTGGACGTGGCATGTGCCGTGGGTTCAGAGAGGTTTTGATTTTCAAGGTCGTAGTCCAGGTCTATGGCTGCGCTCTGTGCGAATCGCAGGATTAGATTCACTTGCTCTGTGGTGAGCGTTAGGTTGTGCTTGTATGACATGTGCCCTCCTATGTAGAGATACACATAATATGCACATAAAAATGCATAGTCAAATTGTTTTACACAAAAAACTCCTGTATAATCGAATAAATGAAAAACTTAATATTTGGAACAAGAGACGAACTGTATCAAGCGGGCTTTGATGTCGAGTGCGGAGAGCCGCAGACAGACATACGATATTTTGTGGTGGCTATGTCGCCTGACGGCAGACAATGGGCCTCCTCAAAGTGTTGGTCTGACGACCAGGAATGCCAGGACGTTTGTGAAACATACAAGCTGAAGGGTGTATCCCAATTCGACTTTGAAGCTAACTTTTACGAAATTGATCCGGCCTATGGCTCGCAAGCTTATGAACAACTCGACAATGCAGGGTATTGGCGAGAGCGAGAAATGGCCGAAGACCGATACTAGCCGATTTGGAGACTGACAATGGCTGAGAAGAAATACGACTTTGACACCGTTCAGGCTGTGCGCCATGCTCGCAATGAAGAGAAGCGAAGCATTAAGTGGATAGCCGATGCGTACCAAGTACCCGTTGATACGGTTAGGGATTGGATATACCGAGACCGTCGTGTCAGAAGTTAAAACATTTGAGTGCAGCCGTTGCGCTGACGAATTCAGTATTGAGGTGGAATACCACGCTGAAGGCAAAAAGGCAGATATAGCGTTGCTTATCTGCCCGGAATGCTTTGAAACTATTCTGGTGGATAATCCTCTTCTTCAAGCTTACTTCGCAGTTGATCTACCACCATTCTCCGAAGTTCTTCATTAAGCTGTCGAAGGTCTTCCACAGCGTCTATCAGATCATCTAGCTTGGCGAGCTTTGACTCTAGCTCCTGGATGTCTTCCAGGGAATCAAACTCAACAGTAAACCTCATGCTCTGAATTCGGGCCGTGGGCGACCTTCGTCGATCCGCTTCTGCTCGACCTGGTCACTCAAATACTCGCGGTCTTTCTGGCTCAGGTTCTCTGCAATCCAGGACTCGAAGATTATTCGGAGCTGCCCGGACAATGTGCGGCCTTCCACCTTCGATACCACAAATAGCTGATCATAGACCTCACGTGGCAATAGCACGGATTTCCATTTGTTTGTGTCCACTTTCACTCTCCTGTATAAGAATGTTGTATATTTTACCGCTTAACTTCAGAAAATTCACCCCAATTCGGTCCAATTTCTATATCGCATTTGCTTGGAACCGCGAGCGGTAGGGCGTTCTCCATCATCTCCGCCAACTGCTTGGCCTGCTCGACAGACGCTACGCTGAAGGCCAGCTCGTCATGCACCTGTAGCAGGGGCGTGGTCCCTGACTCGTAGATGTCCACCATCGCTTTTTTCGTCATATCCGCGGCGGATGCCTGGATCAACCGGTTCACGGCCTTGTAGGTGTAGGCCCTCTTGAGCCGAGTCGTTGGGCCGTAGTGGTTGACTGCTTCTTCGTAGGGCATGGCCTTGCTCATCTCAAACGTATCGGGCTCCCACAGATCGAAGCGGCACTTGCGCCCCTTGAGGCTGCGTATGGTGCCACTAGACTTGGCGCTTTCGACGTGTTTCTGCACCCCTTGGGTCAGGCTCTTAACGAACGGAACTCTGGCGTGGTAGACCTTGGTGAGCGCCTTAGCCTCGTCCAGATCGATCCCCAGTTGATCGGCCAGTTTGCCTGCACCCATGCCGTACATCATGGCGAGGTTGATCACCTTTGCCTGTTTGCGTGGGATGTCAGCCATCTCTGCCACCATAGTGTGGAAGTCCATGTCTGGGTCTTCGGTGTAGCCTTTGACAAACTCCTCGACGCCTTCCATAGGCATCTTGCGGTAGTCCCCAAAGACCTTGGCGTAATGGGTCAGGATGCGTGGTTCCTGCTGCGAGAAGTCTATAGCCGCCCACTGCTCCCCTTCTTCAGGGAGAAACAACTGCCGGATCATCGGACCAAGCTCTGGGTCGCGGGCCGGGATTTGTTGCATGTTAGGGTTGTTCATTGAGATGCGGCCTGAGACGGTTCCCCCGTCGTCTGAGCGCACCTGATTGATGTGGCTGTGTACGCGCCCGTCCTTGTTGACGTGTTTCAGTAGCCCGTCGATAAAGCCGCCCTGGGTCTTGTTCAGGTTGCGGGCCTTGACGATGCTCTGCGCCAGTTCATGGTCGTGGTCGTTCAGGAATGCTTTGGTGAAGCTCGGAGAGCCCTTGTCCGTGCGCGGATAGGAGAGCCCCACCTTATCGAATGCCTTGGCTATGGAGGCTGCGGCCCAGATTTCCACGTCGGTTCCGGCGAGTTCCTTGATGCGCTTACGCATGGCCTTCTCGCGCTTCATAAGCTCCTGCTTGGTCCGTTCAGCGCGGTCAACGTCAAACCGTATGCCCCGCATGGTCATGTCTACAAGGCACGGCAGCAGCGCGGTCTCAAGCTCCCAGATTTGCCATAACTCTTCTTTATTGAGCAGCGTCTTGAAGTGGTTCCACAGCTCCAGGGTGATCTCCGCATCGACCTCTGCGTATGGACCCACGAACTGGCTGGGCAGCTTCCACATCTCGCCCTTAGGATCGAGCCCGAACTCCACGGCAGCCTGAGTCAGGACTTTCTCTGACTTGGTCTTGTTGAGGTAGTCGTAGCACAGCGCGTTGAGGCTGTAGCTGAATCGGTTCTCGTCCAGGAGGGAGGCGGTCAGCATGGTGTCGATGACGCGGCCTTTGATCTCAAAGCCCATAGACTTGATCCACCCCAGATCGTACTGGGCGTTGTGCATGATCTTGTCTGCGGGAGTGTTGAACACCTTCTGTAGGTATTTGTTGATCTGTCGCTGATCCATGTTGCCACCGCCGAGGTGACCCACAGGGAAGTAGCCTTTCCAGCCAGGGACCGCAATGGCGTATCCCACCACCTCACCGTTGCCGGTTGGCCAGCCAGGACCGTTGGACTTGATGTCTGGGTCGCGGGTTTCGACGTCTATGGCAATTTCTTTGGCGTCCAGTATGGCATCAGGGAACGGATGCTCTGGGGGAACCCAGTCGGACTTTGGCGGAAACATCGCCATTTGCAGTTTGTTATTCGCCATTGGTGTTTCTCCAAATGGTTTCTCTGCCTATGGCCGGATTGAAATGTGTGCAGTGTTCGCAGTACCAACCCTTACGGACGTTGGCTTCAGTGTCAGTAACCGAGGTGGCTGTAAGCCCACACTTAGGGCAGACATTGTAGTAAAGCGGGTCAAATTCATCCTTTTTCATATGGAATAGGCCCTTTGGTAATCTTCTGGTTCGACAATAAAGAGGTTAGACATTGCTCGTGTAACCCCCACGTAGAACACCCTGTGCAAATCATCGCCTGCGGTGTCCAGGGCTGCCTGCGTAAGGTCGGTGAATAACACCACGTTCTCTGCTTCTCCGCCTTTTGTCCCGTGGATCGTGGACAATCGGATGCGAGGTATGGCGTTAAACTTTTCGCCGCGCCGCAGTAGAGCCGTGATGTATATTCGTTCCGTTGGTGGGATTTTGTTCAGAGCTTCAAACCAAGGTTCATCCTTGGACGCAAGCAGCCCGTGGTCTTCCACCAGTTTGTCGTATGTCAGGAGGTCTCCAGAATCACCAGTGATGGTCTTCTTGCCTCGCGCAATCTTTTCTCCATTGCCTGCCATGTAGCTGTATACGGCCTTGGCAGACGAGCGGTAGATTGCGGCACCTTTACGCAGCCGTTCCCATGAGTTGACGGCTGTGGATAACTTTTCGGATATGGATCGAGCGCCGTTGCGCTCAAACAAGTAGCCCCCGGACTTGAGCAATTCAGCCACGGGGCCCAGCATATAGTTGGCCTGAGCCATAATGAGCCAGGACCCCTCAGACAGGTCTAACGTGCGTATGTCCGATATGATCAGGACTTCGCCAATGTCACGCTTAGGCTTGTACGCCTTGGGGAAACGGTGAACGATTCGCTTGGCGATGCCTTCTGCGACGTTGTGTACTTTCCGCGGGATTCTGTAGGACTGTTCGAGAACTTCACTTCCGCCTGGAAGGTTGATGAAGTGATCAACGTCTGCACCTGCCCATCGATAGATAGCCTGATCGTCGTCTCCGGCGCAGTACATTTTCTCTGATTTTTCGTCGAGCGCATGAGCTATGTCCCATTGCAGTGGTGACAGGTCCTGAGCCTCATCCAGAAAGCACAGCTTGAACGAAGGGCAGATAGCCTGATAATTCTCTACGAACAGCGCGAGCATGTCCGTGTAGTCCACCAGATGGTTGGTTTCCTTGTAGTCATCGTAGGCCGTGGCCACGTACTCGACTTCATGCCAAGTGCTTCGGATGTTGGACTTATTGTATTGCTCTTTGAGCGATATCTTCTTGAGCCGCGACAGGTTGATGATGGACAGTATCGGGTGTTCGCTGATGCCTGACTTGCCGTCCTCGATGTCCGCGGTCTTCACCTGATTAAGCTGGAAGCCAATCATTGCGCCCAGCTCCTTGTAATGCTTTGCCTGCATCAGGTCCTTCTCTTTGATGTTCAGCAGGCGGTAGGCAAGACTGTGCAGCGTCCTGAAGTAGTACAGGTCGGTCTCGGCATTAAGCTGAAACCGCTCTGCTGCACGTTCCTTGGCCTCGTTAGCGGCCTTACGGGTAAACGCAAGGAAGGCTATCTGGCTTGGGTGTATGCCACTCTCCAACGCCTGATCCACCATATTCAGTAGCTTGGTGGTCTTCCCTGTGCCCGGAGGTCCAAAGATGCGAAACATTAGAACGGTGAGTCCATTTCTTTCGACACCAGGTCAGGTGTCTTAGCACCGGACGTGTAAGTCTGAAACATAGGTATACTCCATACGCGCACAGCTTTGCCGTTTATCTTTATGACAAGCGAATTGCCATCTATATCCCGAAGGCGTTGCGCTACCTTATGTGACTTGAAGTCAAAGAACTTATTCTTTGTCAGGTAGGCCATGAAGTCTTTCAGTCGAAAGAACGTGCGGCCTTCTTCCTCGTCTGTATATGGGCGGCGCAGCAGGATTTCATCCCTGTTCTCCGCGTTCTGCATAGCAGTACAAAACTCTTCCAGTAAATCGTAGAACTGGCCCGTGATACTGGCGTCCTGTGACACCTCGACGATGGCCCCGTCAGTCTCGGACATTTCAGAGAGCAGCCCGTTGATGCGACCCTCCCACATGTCTTTCTTTACCGAGTGCGGCATAAAGTTTAGCTGCTCCACGCAGGCACGTTGGAATGCGCCTTGATTCATCAGAGCTTCAGTGTCTAGTTCAAGTGGGTGACCGTTCACATCCATGAACCATACCGGAGGCGTTGAGTTGTACTTACGCAGGTTGGCTATGGTCGCACCCGATACTGCGCTATCAATACCGTACTTCCTGGTCTTGCAAACCTCGGCATTACAATAGTCGCAGATCGGGGCGTCTTTACACTTATAGGCGTAGTCTTTCTTTTGTAGCTGTTTTGCTACAAGAGTGACTTCCGGTAGGGGGAGGGGTGGATCGAAGTAACGTGCATTATACACCATGATCTCCGATTCCCAACTATCCGGGTATGCCTTGCGTAAGTAAACGCCCACATTGAATAGACCATTGTTTCTACCGCCCTCTGATATCTTTTGCTGACACAGAGTTTGCAAACACGGCGGACCGTCTTTGACAATGATGTTCTGCTCTTCAACGATAGTAAGTGCTAACAACTGCTCTTTGGTCTGAGCATATGTTCCGTGAAGCGTGAAGAACTCTTCGAGTGTCCCGGACTGCCCATCGTCTTTGATGACATACCGTAGGCCATCCTCGGCATCGTAGTAGGGCATGTTCAAGAAGTTACCCACGTCACCTCTGTCGAGGTTCAGGCTCTTCTGCTTGGGGAATATCTCGCTCGTACCGTAGCCGAGTCCTGCCGCCACGGTCTGCAAGGTTTCTTGCATGTCCTTAGCGGGCACCCAGTCGGTAGTAAATAGGAAGCAGTGAGCCCCTCCTGATTTGGAGCGACACACCACTAACGGCAGCTTCATCCGCCGTATCTTTTGAATCAGTTCCGTCAGATCAAGCGGGTATGTATCAATGTCGATACAACCCCACTTGCAGTTGTTATCTTCATTAATAGGTATGATGCCTATCGCATCGCCCTGGCCACTAAGGTGGCCTTCCCACAAATCATCTGTGCGCGGAGATTTGATTACCTGCGCTTTGCCAGTGTTCTTCCCGTTTTGATTTTTTCTATCAATCCGATAAGTGCCGTAGGCACACTGCAATCCGTCAAAAATCCCCGCGAATTTCTTCGCGTTGTCCATATTGTTGTCCGGGGAAAAGGGGGCACGAGGCCCCCTTGATTAGAACGGAATGTCATCAGTGTTGACGTCTGCCGACTCATCCTGATGCTTGACGTTGACCTCACCAGCCAGGATAGACGTGGCGAACGCCTTGGCTGACTGGTAGATGTTAGCGTCCTCTACAGGACCGTTGAGGCTGATTTCCCAGCCGTGCCATGATCCTTTAGAGTTTTCCTCAGACACTGTCTTGAGGCTGTACACGTGCGAGAAACGCGGTGGTGTGAACATACCGTTCTTGCCCTGCATGGTGCGGGACTGAACCATAGAGTTCCACTTGCGTGACTTCTTGAGCTGCGTTGACTTCATTGCAAGCAGCGCAGTCTCCATCGAACCGTCGTCTCCAACTATGACGACAAAGTGCTGATGGGTTTCTTCAAGGTACGAGCCCTGCCCGTCAACCACGTATTCGCGGTTATCCTCTGAGCTGCGCTCAGTCTTGGGCCGTTGGTCGTCAGGCGTGAAGATGTTGATTGGTGCGCCAGTGCCAGTGCCACGTGGAGCCCATTCAATGTAACGTCGCTGGTAGACACAGGGCACAACGTTGATGCCTTCTTTGCCTTTCCAGACCTGACCGGTCACAGTGTTGTAGATGTCGCCAGCTTTGGCATCGTCCAGGTCGTCAAGGATTGGGTCCTGACGGGACAGCACCTTGAGGAACGGCAGTGCCACATCTTCTTGACCGAGTTGGCCAAGGCCGACACCGGCATCTTCTTCAAACACAGACGCATCAAACGCCACGACATTAGTTTCTTTCTTTTCTGCTACTGACTTACTCATTATTTTGCACCTTTCTTAATCGTTGCACGTTGGCCCACATAAGCGCCAAACAAATCCATTGGAAATTCTTCACCGTTCTCAACACGCTCTTTGACAAAAGCCTTGAGTGTGCTTGGGTGAACTTCTTCTTTTTGTGTCGCCGGGACGCCAGCGTCATGCGCGACCTTTATAAAGGTCTCAGCCTTCTTGTCTTCACCGCGTCCGAATACACAAGCGACAGTGTTCTTGATGATGTCATCAAACCCATTGTCTCGAAGCCAGCCGAAAGCTGCATCTCGGTTGTCTACCTTGATGTGAGCCCCGTAGGTTGGCTTTAGTTCGATCTTGCTGCCGTCTTCTAATTCGAACTTGGCGAGCCCGATCTCATGAAGTAGTGCCGGGAGGTCCTCGTCCGTCAGCTTGAGGAGCTTCTGCTTCTCCTCTTTGATGCGGTCTTCGAGACTGGCAACTAATGTGGATTGCGCTTCGACGGCACGTGCCATCTCTGCTACGGTCTTCAAGCCGTCTGTGTTGATGCTGTGTAGCTCGGAGGTCTCGGCTTGATCGGCCTCCATCTCAGCAAATAGATCATTCATATAGTCATCCTCGTGGTTAAAGTGTCGTTTGGACACTTGAGGGACACATGATAATGCTATAAACTTGCATATGCAACTATGAGTTACACATTTAAAACAGAGCCGTACCAGCACCAGTACGAGATTTGGGATAAATCTTGGAGGGCCGAATATTATGCCCTCTTTCTTGAGATGGGTACAGGGAAATCAAAGATCGCCATTGATACGATGGGGGCCCTGTACCAGGCCGGTGAAATAGACACCGCGCTTTTGATTGCCCCTAAAGGTGTATTTGACAACTGGGTCCGCAAAGAAGTTCCCACGCATTTGCCTGATGACATTGAATACCGCATTGTCCGCTGGCAGCCCAACTGGACGCAGAAATTTACTAACGAAATCAAAGACGTAGCGATACGCGGCGACTCCAAGGCGCTGCACATCCTGGTCATGAACGTTGAAGCGTTGTCCACGAAGAAGGGAGCGCAGAGCGCGTACCGGTTTCTACAACGCAATCCCAACAACTTTTGCCTGATTGATGAGTCCACGACTATCAAGAATCGTCAGGCCAGCCGGACCAAAAACGTCGTAGCTTTGGCGACTGTGTCAAAATACCGTCGCATACTGACAGGCAGTCCGATCACGAAAAGTCCTATGGATTTGTACAGCCAGTGCGATTTTCTGCACAGCGACGCTCTGGGATTCAAGAGTTTCTACAGTTTTCAGGGCCGTTACGCCGTCATACAGCGCCGTTCTATGGGCCATCGCAGCTTTCAGCATATTGTTGGATACCGGAAACTGGACGAATTGACCAAGAAACTGGACGGGTTCTCCACACGTGTCCTGAAGAGCGAATGCCTCGACCTGCCTGACAAGGTGTACACACAGCGCGAGGTGCCGCTGACCACAGAGCAAAAGAAAGTCTACAACCAGATGAAGGAAATGGCCCTGGCTCAGGTAGAGTCCGGGGAGTTGGCCACCACACAAAGCGTCCTGACCCAGCTAATGCGCTTGCAGCAGATAGCCTGTGGCTCGTTACGCACTGACGACGGTGAGATACAGGACATCAAGAACAACAGAATGACTGAGCTGTTGGCCGTGGTCGAAGAAGTGCGCGAAAAGGCCATAATCTGGGCCACATTTACACAGGACATTCTGAACATACAGGAGGCTCTGACCAAGGTGTATGGCGAGGATTCTGTGGCGATTTACTACGGTGAAACGCCCCAGGACGAGCGTCAGGCCATTGTCGAGCGGTTCCAGGACCCTGATTCGCCGTTGCGTTTCTTTGTCGGGCAGCCCAGAACTGGGGGCTACGGCATCACTTTGACCGCTGCCAACACGATGGTTTACTACTCAAACAGCTATGATCTGGAGATACGGCTACAGTCTGAGGACCGGGCTCACCGCATTGGCCAGGAGAAGTCTGTGACTTATGTGGACCTGGTGTCGCCTGACACTATAGATGAAGTGATCCTCCGAGCCCTGCGTAACAAGATAAATCTTGCCAGCACGGTACTCGGAGAAGACCCCAAGGAATGGTTGCGTTAACCAGTTCTGCCTAGAGAGCCAATACCCTGTGATCGAATCACGTCGCTGGTGACGTCAAACGGAAATGCCGCAGCAAACTGCTGACGACTGGCCGGTGACGCGGGAGCCGTGGGTGCTGGTGCTTGGGGCATTGGCATTGGAGCCTGAGCCACCGGAGGTGGTGCGACTGGCTGTGGCGCACTGACTTGTGGCGGGGGCGTAGCCTCCTGGCGCTGGTCACGAGCTTCCTGCCGCTCTCTTTCCTGCCGCTCAGACGCGGTTTCAGGTATGTCTCTCCCGTAAATGTTTCTTGCGAACTCTCGAAACTCAGTGCCTGCTGGGATCAGTGCTCCACTGTACAAGAAACTGTACAACTTTCTCAGATCACGAATAGGCGGCGGAGGTTTGGGCCCTTCTTTCCTGGCTCTTTCTAAAGCAAAAGCCATTAAATCAGGTTCTTTCAACATTTGAGTCATTAAAGTTTGAGCAAGCAATGCCGGGTTTTCGGAAACGACCCGGTCCGCTAAATTAGCACCTAACCCGGCTGCAACCAGTGAACCAGAACCACCAAATATGCCGGCTTTGTTCAAAAAACCGTAAAAATTTGACGCCACGCCCGCACCGAGGCCCCTTACCGCAGCCTGCCCTATCATCTCTTGTGCCTGATTAGACAACCCTGCTGGAATAACCTCACCTAACTCCGCAGCCCTTTGCGGAGACATTGCTTTTTGAATGTTGTCCATCTCTATAAGAACTTGATTTATACGCGCAAAGTGCGTTTCGTCTATCAAGTTTTCTTGTCTTAGGATGTCTAAAACAGATTCTCTTCTTCCAGGGACTATTGGCTTTCTTAAATAGTCGGAGAACTTGTTTACATTAAAAGGCGGCAAACCTGTTTCAATATTGTTTGGGGACGCACCGCCCGCGTATACGAGCGCATGATTAAAAATTGAGTTTAAAAACCCTTCTTTAGCTTCTTCTGCTAAGTCAAAACCCTCTTCATCGGCGTTGGCTACTGACCGTGCAACTTGCCTAAGCTCTTGAATAGGGTTCTCCCTAGACACTGCTCGTTCATCAGGAAAAGCAATCATTGAAGCGATTCCTGATATGGGGTTGTCGTAAACGTTTTCAAAGTATTTAACTAAAGCGTCCGTCTCCGTTAGTTGTTTGCTTAAAACACCCTCCTGGTTAACCATGTTGTCAAACAAAACTTTTCGTTTTTGAACGTCTACTAAATCAGACTTTAACGTAGGAAAATATTGGTCCAGAACATTGTTGACCACAGGGTCTTGCAACATTCTTTCAAACTCAGCGGTAGGCTCTAAACTAGTTTGTATAATTTCGTTGTTTGGGTTTGCGGGATCAGGAATTAAAACGACGTCGCCGTTGGCATCTACCATAGGCGCACGAGAAAAAAACTTGGGATTATTTAAAATCCCACGAAACAACGTTTCTTGCGTTGCTCTAATCGCAGGAATTTGAGTTCCAGCGTTCAGAACGTCGTCTGCTTCTAAAGCTCGGGCCGTGTTTAAGCTCTCGTTAGCTGCTGCAATTTCATTGCTCGTACTAAGCGCCCCCGCTCTACTGTTGTATTCCAACAAAAAGTTGGCAGCATCATCCATTTGACTTAGACGAACTCGAAGTGGGTTATCTAAATCTTTGAACAAAGCAGTGCCTGCCAAACGCCCGTTTATGTCAGAACGCATAGCCCCGTTTAGGGCGTTAGTCATTACATTATTGGCTTCATCCATGTAGCTCAGATAATTTTCAAAAAAAGGTTTAAACTGACCACCTGGGGTCGCCTGACGTCTAAATGCGCTAACTTGTCTTAAAGTTTCTTTTGTTCCATTTTCTAATTGATTCAATAAACCTAACAGACGATCATTGCCCGACCGCATGGCATTAACCATTGCCTGATCTATTTCATCTAAGAAATTTAAAAGTTCTCCAGTGTTTATAGTGTCTGGCTCAGGGGTATCTCCCTCCGGCATTTGAACAACTGTGCCCGGTAATTCTAGTTGTTCACCTTCTGGTAAAGTTGGTACGTCTCCCGCTTTTTTGTATTTATCTGGGTTAACAAATTCGTCAAAAGCTTCTAAAACTTTGTCTAAACTATGTAAATCTTTCCCATAACTTATTCGAGGTCGTCTACCTCGAATACCCATTTCTTCACCTATTCGATTGTAAACGTCAATCAAACCCTCAAAAGGTTCTTCTCCCTCTGTTCCTGGGTTTTGCAAAGCAGCGGTTGGAACATCAACATTTTTAGGAACTAGTTCTCTGAGCACGTCACCTTGTCTAACAATATCCCCATAAACACCACCTCGACCATCTGGTCCAAAGAAGGTGTTGTACAACTCTTGTGCGCTATCAAAACGTTCCCCGCTCTCTAATGCTTTTTGTGCGGTGTCTTGATATCGTTTGAAGGCGTTTTCAACAGAAGCGTTAATGGTAGCTCTGTATTTTTCATCTCTAAAATTTGCAAACAAACCCATAGCTTGCGGATTATCAAATGTCAAAAGACTCTCCAACAGCTCATTGTATTGACGCATTGCATTACGATGTCTTCTTTGAATTTCTTCATCGGGGAGGAACTCGCCATCAGGGCGTTGCATGGTTCCTTTGTTTTCCAAAAAGTACAGTATGGGCAAGCCGGTTTGTAAGGCCGCAGTTCGATCACCTACAGTGAGGTCCCGGTCCGGGAACCGTGGGTCCTGAGTCGTGGGACGTATATTTGCGGCCCCCAGCAACTCTTCTCTAGACACGCCCTCAGCCCCTTGAGCGCGTAACAGCTCAAGAGCCCGGTCTGGGTCTTCTTGAGCAATTTCCATAATTTCTATTACGCGTCGTCCGGCCGCTGTTACTCTTTCTTCAGGGCTTAGGTTTTTAACAAATGCAGAAAGCCCATCATATCCACGTCGAACAGTATTCGCCATCCAAGGCAACGGATCATAAAAAACAAAAGCGGCTTCAGCAGCAATGTCTGTTAAAGCATTAACTGCGCCTCTATCACCTGGCGCTATGGCTTCTGTCAGACCGGCTGCCCCTGACGCCATGCCTGCTCCTCTAAGCTCTGTCGTCAGACTGGCGCGTGGGTCTCTTCTAGCAATATCAAATCCGGTTTCTAAAAATTCTTCGCCTCTACGAAGTCCTCTAGAAATAGGTTGAGACAAAGGCATGCGACGTAAATTGTCGCCAATAAACTGAGAACCCAAGCTTATAGCACCTTTTTGAGCAAGCCAGGGAAGTTGGAAAGCCGGGACAGAGCCACCAAAAACGCCGCCAGCAACAGAGAGACCGCGACCATCTGCATACGGCAGGTTGAGTTCAGGAGCCATCATCCTTCTATACGTGTCACCGGCCAGGTAACCTATTGTTCCTAAAGCAAGACCTGCGCCAAACCCATAAGGACCGGCCATTGTAAAACCCGCTACTGCTGGTGCCATAACAGAAGCTTCTACTGCGGCACCTTCAAAAAACTTTTGAAACTCAGAAACATCCCTGACGTTGGCGAATTTTGTTAAAATTTCTTGATCCGATATACCTTCGTTTCTTAAATCTTCGTAGAAGTTAGGTGGTAGAAGTTGGTAATTACCGTCTTCGTCTTGGTATTTGTACTCACTTTGAACCACGTGTTTGGTGATTTGTGGCAGCGATAGACCTTGTCCTAAGTAGTAGTCAACATCTACGGAAACACGATTATGTGGTTGAACAATTTGAGGAAGACCAGACAGAGCGGGCGCTTCCGGCAGATTTTCTAACCCAAGAGTTTGTTGACGTGTTAAAACATCGTCATTTGGTTGTTGGGTTTCCTCTATAAAAAGACTAGAAGGTTGATCGGCCATTACGGTGTTCCCCCTGGAGAGGATATTCTTCCGTCCCTACGTCCTTGGTCAAACACTGCTTGCACGTCACTATCTGTGACGCCTTGGCCGCGCCTTCTTTCAGCCAGTTTTAAACCAAGTATGACGTCTTCTAAAAGTTTGGCGCTGGCTAACCTAGCATCAAGCTCTGATAAAAACTCAGCGCCTTGGTCAACTTTCGCCCTTTCACTGGCCGTGGCAATTTCTTCTGAAAGATTATTTAAAAGGCTCTCATACTTAGAAATCGCTACGCTTAATTCTTGTCCAGATTCTGGGAGAGGAATTAATTTTCTAAACTCATCTATTTCTCTTTGATTAGGTCTGCCACTTCGTGCAGCTATATAGTTGGTGACCAACTGTTCGTTTATAGTTCCTAGTTCGGCTACGACTTGTCTCTCTTGTGGAGAACCTGTCGCTATATCTCTTAAACCCCTAAATGGGTCAACCCCAACCAGAGTGGGTAGATCAGCAATAAATGCTGTAAAACTACCTAAGCCGCCCTTAATTTGCTCTGCCGACCCAAAAACATCTACGCTAGGGTCACTCAAAGCTCTTAATAGCCTTTGCGGCCTTCCCTCAGACATTTCTATATATCTTACAGGAATTTCTCTGCCCGCTATTGTAACGGTTTCATTGACATTGACGTCATCAGGCGTTGGTTGAGGACGAGGTTGACCCTCTCCTGAGCCCTGTCCTTCTCCCGTTTGAACAGGCACGTCACTTAAAATGTCGGTTGGAAGTCTTCCGGCATCGATCAAACCTTGTATGCTTCTTTGCAACGCACTTGGCAAAGGCTGTCGAACCAACCTAGTTATGGGAGGAGCGTTTGGCCCAGCCGTTGGATCAGGGATTGCCTCCAAAGTTTGTTTAGTCAAATCACTCAGCAACTTGGTTAACTGATCTTGCAGAAGAGGCGACGCCATACCATCGCTTTGTCTAACAAGGTCTAAAGTCTTCGATAAGGCTGTCTGAGTATCGGTTCCCGGCAGAGCGTCCACAGCTTCTGTTTGCTGTAATTGACTTCCTTCAACAACTATTCCACCTGCCCTGTCTGCATATTCTCGGGCCCTTGCAAAATCACCCGGTTTGTTAAGATCAAAAACAGGAGCCCCCTCAATAGGTATTTGGGTGCCTCGTGTGACGATATACGCCAAGTTAGGCGCCTCTGCGTCTGCCATTGACGACGTCACATCCTCGGCTTTCTTCAAAATAGCTGTCTTTCCAAAGCCCATTTGAAGACTTTGCATCTTCTCTAGACCGGCACGGGTACTGACATCAATTAGCTCAGAAACAGGACGCCCCGTTTCAGAGCTTATGAATTGCCTAAAATCGGGAACCGGTGGTTCCATAGACTTTTTATAAGCCTCTAACGCCATTTCGTCCTTTAACTCTGCGGCTCTGACAGCGGCTGCCGCTGCCGCAGCTTTTCTGGCTTGTTCCTGGTCCAAAGCATATTGCGCCGCAGGCGCATTTACGCTTTGGCGCATCAACTGATCAACAGCCATATCTGCCTCAGAGCCCGCACCCAGAGCTTCAAAGATAGTGGGCAGAATCTGTTGTGCCGCGCTCTCGCCCAAACGAGGCTGTCGGGTCAGACCCTGTAAGCCGGCCTGTACGATCCCTCTGGACCGAGCCCTGCGTCGAAGGTCATCTGCGTCAAGGCCCAAAGCTTGTTGCAAGAAAGCCTGCTGGTTCTGGAAGTCCGCCATTCTGGGGTCGCCACCGTCCTGCATCCTTACTGGAGCCTGCTGCATGATACCCGCGCCCATCCTGCCCTCTACTGGTGCATTGGCGTCAGTCACACCAGCCATCAACTGACCAATGCCACTGTCAGCGGCACCTTTTTCGGTCATCATGATTGTAGGCTGCACCATAGTCAGCACACTGGTCGGTGTGCGACCAGCGTCGTTAGGACCAACATACTCAGCCAGCTCTTGATACCGGGCCGCTATGGGCTTCTGGTTGCCTCTGAAGGCATTAATCAACTGCTCTGGACCCTGGGCCGTGGCCAGATCAGCTTTGGCCTTGTCGGCTACCATACTGGCTATGCCCTGGTTGTCTGGAGCCGTGGGCCGTGAGGGAGCCATAGGCTGTGGAGGAGCCGTGGGCCGTGAAGGGGCAGCAGGGATGCGTGGGGCAGGAGCCATGGGGGCATTGGAAGGTCTCATTGGCGGCATAGCGCCAGAGGGGGCTCGTGCCATCGGCATATTCGCCATCGGCGTAGGAAGGCGTGGGGTAGCGGCCCCACCCTGCTGCATAAACATTGGTCTTTTATAAAGATTCATATCTGATCCTATGCGATACCAGACAAGGCTCCGAGGCCCGCGATACCTGTGCTGATGGCCTGTGCTGCGGCGCTTTGCGTCGGGTTACTGGCATAAAGTCCCCGAGAGCTTCTGGCAGGAACACCAGATAAAATATCTTGTAAGTAGCCATACTGGTCGTAAGGCAATTCTTGTCGCTCTATATTGGTAGAGCGCATGGCATCCAGAATGTTTTGCTCCAGAAGCTGCTCCTGGCCACCCAGTTGTGCCAGGGTGGATACATCCGAACGCGCTTCTCTGGCGGCTATCGGACCGAGGGCAGCTTCTTGTTGACCCAGAGCGCCTATGCCACGGCCCACATCGCCCAGTATCTGAACGTCTCTTTGTCCTACGGTCCCCAGGGCTTGGCCTATGTTACCGAGATATGCACCGCCGGTGAGGGCTCGACGCTGTTGTGCTTCCTGTGCCTGCTGTGCAGCAGCCAATGCCTCGCTGTAACCGGCTGTGCGTAACCGAGATAGCGCATCTAATTCTTGCCGGTTGAGCCGCTCTAGCGCCTGCTGTTCAGTTACCGCCGCCCGAGAGCCACCAAAAGCGCCGGCCCCTATGGCCTGAGCGGCTTGGATAGCTTCCTCCTGACGTCCAGCTCGGTCAAAGTCCTCTTTGATCTGTTCAACCACAGCCTGTTCAAAAGGGTTGTAGAACGCCGCTATACCTGACTCAGGGTCCGCCAGTGTGCCGGGGGTAAAGGCTTCCATACCGCCTTGTATGGCTTGTGCCCCGGTGGCACCGTACTGAAACGGGAGTTCTCGGGTCTCTCCGGCCAGTTGTGCGGCCTGCTCATACAGAGCCTGCCCACGCTGTATCTGCCCCAGGCCACCCTGTATATAAGGCATGAAGCCGCCCAGGTTCTCCTGAGCCTGCATTCGAGCCTGTTGCTGCATGGGCGTGAGACCGGCGACCTGACGGGTTGGGGCATAAATGGGCCCTGTCCCGGTCTCAACCATTTCGTAAATAGGTTGATTGTTTTCGTCCACCTGACCTGTAGGAACGCGCTTAAAGCCCAGACGCTGGTTGACCAGATCAAAGGCTGACTCAAACAGGCCGCGCTTATATGCCTCGGTGTACGGGTCTTCTCTAGTGATGACCTCAGAGGTCATTGTGCCGTTAGACATTACGCCACGCTCCTTTCAAAACCATTCATGATGTCGTACATACGGCGTATGCCGGCTTCTCTGTTGCCGTTGCCCGCGCCACGCACAGCTTGTGCAGTCATGACAAACTCGCCATCACTGAGCATTGCAGGGATATCGTCAGAGGTTTCTGTTCCAGGGCCGGCTATGGCTCCGGTCTTACGGGGAAAACCGCCATCTGCCATGGCCGTGGGCCGTGCAATTTGAGGTACGCCAGGACGATATGTCCCAGGATACTTGGCTTGTAGGTCTATGTTACCTATGCCGCCATACGGGCCGGGCAGCGCATTTGACATGTCTGGGTCAAAGAAACCGTCTTTATACGCTAGATAAGTGGCTAAAGCTCCCAAAGGCCCGTATTGACGCAGTTTATCGGGGTTACCCGCAGGGTCTGGAAAGAACAATTGTTTAAGAGCTGCCATTCTGCCGCCATCGCCAGTGACCACGTCACCCAAAGATTCCATGATTCCACGAGTATCGATGTCGGTTATGTTTATATCTTTAACTTCAGTAGGAAACAGAGAGGGAAATAAATCAGCTTTCGCTTCCTCCTCTGACACACCCTTCATAACAGACAGAAACTCAACTTGTTGTTGTTGCTCTGGGGTCAGGGTGGGGGCGGGTCTTCTTTGAATTGTGGGGGCCGTGCTGCCGCGTGAAACAGTGACATTTGACGGGGATGACGCAGGGGCCGTGGGCTGTGGCCTTCTAAAAAAGTCTAATGGAGATTCCTGACCCAGAACGCTGCTAATTGCAGCCAGGCCGGCTTGCTGCTTGAACGCATCACCGAAATCTTGACCCGTTACAAGGGTCTGAATCCCTGCATTTACCGCGGTATCTATAGTTTTACCGAATAAATCTCGGACAAACTCTTCAAATTCTTTACTCATCAGGTCCCACCTAAACCAATTAAGTGCCACTGACCTGAATAGTGGAAACTGTTTCCGCAGGAGTGCAACACATAGATTCTACCAACACTCTCAGAACGTCGCCACTTTATCAAGTTATGGTCACAGTCACCGAGCCCAGGGCCGTGGTGCCAGAAACACCGGCCACATTAGGCTTATCCGCTAAAGCTATCTTCAAAAAACCGTCTTTTTCGTACACGTCCCCCGGCGCAAGGCCCTGATCACTGCCAGATTGCAAGGCGGTCAGCGTCAGGTTGGTCAGGCGCTCGTCCCCAGGGTTCTGTAACTGGCGGACCAACTGCTCGTAAGCCTGCTGGACAGCCGCCAAACTGCGTTGTGTGTACTGTTCTGGCGGGTTCGGGAAATAGACCCGTGTAACCTGTCTCGTGGACACTAGCGTCTCCCGTCAGCCCGTGCGTCAACCCTCGGTGTGCCTAGCTTCCATTGTACATCAGTCGTGTCAGATTCTACTTTGACCGCAAAAGACCTGCCCCGTAATCGAACGAACGCTTGATCGGTGAACTGCTCAACCGGCGTCGTGGCAGACTGTGTCACTGCGGACTGGTTTGATTGCAAATAGTTCCCGCCAGGGAAATTACGGGTCTGTAGCGTAAAATTCACCACAGGAGCGTCTGTTACGGAGTTGTCAAAGGTCAAATCCGGTATCAGACGGCTCAAGAATACGAAATTATTGCCTTCGCCAATGCTCAACTGGCTGCTTTCCACGTAACTGGTGATGGCGCTCGGCGGGTTAGTGCTACCGTCGTTGATGCCATCCTCGTGAAAGTACAGGTAGCCGTCAGGCGACGCACCCAGCGGGTTACGCAGCAAGCCTCTGTCCTGCCAAGCGGTGCGAGCCAAAGTGCCTATGGCCCAGTTGTTCTCAAGGTAGTTGTAAATAACGTAGCTGTCGTTTTCGTTAGAGTTAGTGGATGGATAAAACCACCACACCTCTGAAAAAGTGCTGTTCAGCGAGCAGGTCACCAGATTCATCTGGCTGGTGTTCATGTTGTTAAACACGTAAGACCGGACTGTGCAGGGTATCTTTTGGGTCTGACCGGTGTACACGTAAAAGTCACCGTTGCCCATCCAATAAACCGTGTCATCCACGGCTGTAGCCGCATTCGGGCCTGCAATGGTCGTATTATCTGCGATCTGCGACACACCAAACGTAAACGGAGGGCCCAGGTATTGCATACTATGCAAGGATATGTCGGTGAATATCAGGATTTGGTTACGAGTTTCCACCGCAGCCACAATCTCTGACCCTGAACCCAAGCGTATGTCGCCCGCTGTATTCGTCACTTCTGTTTTCCAGGTCGTTATCGACTCCTGGTCGCTAAAGCGAATCAACAGAGGGTCTTGAGTGCCAATGTTATCTTCTGGGTCGCACCCAAAAGCTATGACGTGACGGTCGTTGTCGCTGACGAGAACCTGTTTAGCTATGGTTGGCGTCGTAGCGTCTGCTCCAGATACGGCAGACAAGGCAATGGCGCGATCTGTACCAAGCTGATCAGCACTGGTATCCCAATAAAATATGCCGCCATCCCTGACGTTGAATAGGAGGTCCTCGCCCAGGTTATCTATACCCCACAGGCGTAAGGTGTTAGTCACCGTGCTGGTTGACGCGGAGCCCCATGTGCCGCGGCCCCAGGTGCTTGCGCCCCAACCGGTTCCCGTTACCACCACACCCAAGCCAGAGTTAATCTGATATGCGCCAACAACACTAGAGCCGCCGTTACCCGTGTCTGAACCGTCTGCGGTGACGGCCACTGGGTTCAGAACCCCATCCTCCGTAATATCTTGAACAGAGGTCCCCGCTGTCCTTGCGGTAAAAGTGTAGGTATTCTCGTCAGTTACGTCGATTTGGTACTCTTGGTTAAGCACGTTTGCCGTAATCTGGCCGCCCAGACTGACAGCACCGCTAAAGGTGACAAAATCACCTGTGGCTGCGCCGTGGTTCGTGTCCGTTGCTGTGATGGTCGATGAGCCGTTGGTCGCGGCAAATGTGACGTCGCCCGCCGCTGTCGTAGCGCGGATTGGAGTCACATCGTAAGGAAATCCACCTTCGTCGATATAAAACTTGTACCGTGTGCCAATGCCAATCTGAGAGGTCCCATCTAAAGAGACATAAGAATGGAGAGCGCGGCAGGGCTGTAAGAAACTATAGTCAGAGCGGCGGGTCCAACCGCCCAGTTTTTCTGGAAAACCAAAGCGGAACCGGACCTTATCTGAGTCAAACCAGCCACCTTCGTTGCTATACGAAGTGGTTTCCTTGTTTACGCCAGGTCTAAACTGTAATTTTGTAAGTGGCATAACTACCATTTACCCTCTGGGCATGTAGCGTTCTTTAACCATACTTTAGCGGGCATTATGCAACCACACATACCGCAAATACCCATTTTATTGAGTTTAGGACAAGCCATGCAGTTGGACAATCGTTCTCTAGCCGTTGGTCTATCCGTTGCTATTCTTTTCATTCTACCGCTACGCTAGTAATCGCCATAACCACCACGAAGATGACTGTGAATGTTCCTAATATTGCAGCTATGTCGATCATTGCCGCTCTGTTTTGTGCTTTTGCCTTTGCTTCAGCGATACGCATATTGCGTATCCTAGCCCGTTCTTTAATCATGTCGTGCCAGAGATTGGCGTTGCCCGTCCAGTAGAACAGGTCTTTAAGCTCTTTCTCTAGCTGCTCTGCTTTTTTCTTCTGTAGCGTTATTTCTAACGCCTGACTCTCAACAGACTTGCCACCAAACAGCTTTTCTATTTTGCTGGGGTTTGTTGCTTTCTGCTCAAGTACACTGACTTCTTCTCGGGCATCCCAAAACTTACTCAAAGCTCTGGTCATGTCACCCAGTTCTCTACCCTCATTGACCGCCGTCTTCATAAAGCGATAGGCAGAGGCGCATATCTGTACTGCTGCTACAATCTCTGCGGCCATTAGTAGATTTTCACCCCGTCTTGAGTCGGGTCTACCAGTATTGGCTTGCAGTACGCCGTTATATTTATAGAGGTACTGGGTGAACCTCTTCGTCTTAGTTTTGCGGCAAACTCGTTACAGGTGTCGATACTACGGAAGCACATAGCCTCACGACAGTCATCGTTAGCAACCTCGACGCCAGCTATAGTCATAATCAAAACAAAAACGTGGATCACAACTCATACTCAACAAATTACCACTGTATCTGTGTCTTCAAAAAACAACATCTCGCCTTCACAAACCATGTTCCAATCCGGCCCTTCTTGTTCACTTCTTGAAGGCACCTCAATAATCACATGCCTTGCCAACCATTCTGTGTTGCCCTGCAAGACCCGCCATACATGCTCTTGTGTGCCGCGTCCCGGTTGTCCCCGAGACTTGTTAAACCGTATTCGGTATTTAAGCATTCGGTCTTATAGGAAATTTTGGATCGCAGTCGAAATCAGCGCACAAGCACACTGTATCTAGACGTACTAAATAGTCTTCCCACGCTATTTTTTGTTCTACCGTTAAATCTGACGCCGCTAGGGCTGCGTTTGCTATTTCTTTTTCTGCGTTTACACGAGCGTGAACTTTAGCTTCGTTAATTGTCTTTTCTTCTTCAGCAGAAAGCTCGACCCAGCCCATATCTGCATAGGCGTCACCAAGCCAAGACAAATCGCCAAGTCTTTCTTGTATGCCAGACAGACCGAATATTGGCCCCCAATTATTTGGCAGTGGCCCGGCGTCGTTTAGTGCTTCGTTTGTTGACAGCTTTTTTAGTTGCCACATGTTCTTTCTCCTGAGCGTCTTCTGTAAACGAGGGAATTTCCTGCGCCATACCCGTAGTATACTCTTCTCTACCCAACATTTTAGGATGGGGAGCATGACCTACGCCTTGAAACGGTTGTATGCCTCTAGCATGCTCTAATTCTTCTGCACTCACTTTCCAATTTCGCCAAGAAGCAAAGTCTTGCCTTGGTAATATATGTATATGGCACCCTATTCCCGCAGCTAGTTGGTTTATAAATTCTACGACTTCTACAGGTTGATAGGTATTCCATAAGAATTTACCCGAGGAGTTACGCATTGTAATCTCTACCGTACCGCCCCCAGCAGTGCCTACCGTTAAAGATTGTGCGCGAGTGTCGTTAGCTTCAAGAGCTTCAAGTTGGCGTAATTTATGCCTCCGCTCTATCTCTTTCTGGAGTTCTTTTTCAGTCATCTATTGAGTATTCCAAGAAATATTTACTTGCCCCCCTGTAGGAACAGTAACTGGGTAGCACCCAGCACTTACAGGAACACAATTTGAAGTTGATGGATTTCCTGCACTACCGGGGTTACCCGGATTTCCTGCGTTCCCGGAGTTGCCCGAACCACCACCTCCACCACCCGGAGCTCCCGGAGCGCCGCTGTTACCTATTCTCGAACCGCCGCCGCCTCCGCCGCCTCCTCCTCCACACGTATTGGCGGCAAGGCCGGCATTTCCGTTGTCAGCGTTTGGAACACAACTTGCCTGTCCTCCCGACCCACCCGTACCACCGCCGGGGTTACCCGCACTACCGGCCGGTTGAGTGTTGCCGGCAGGTCGTCCTGAAACCGGCTCTCCGGGGTTACATAGCCCTGCACCGCCGCCACCGCCGCCACCGTAGGAATAACGTATCAAACAGCAAAAAATGCAAATGCTATCTCCACAACCTAAATCACCTATACCGCCACTAGCGGCACCTGTGCCCCCCGGTGGTTTTGGAGATCCCGTCCCACAAGCAGATCCATTCGTACCGGGATTACCGGGATTACCGGGAGTACCTGCGGTTCCTCCGGTTCCTCCGGTTCCTCCACAAAAACTTAAACAAAAAACCGAAGAAGCTGCCCCGCAATTACCCGGATTACCCGAAGTAGCGGGAGTACCCGCACTTCCTCCACTACCGCCCAATGCTGCCGTAATACCCGGAGTATTAGGATAAGGTGTCCCCCCTAACCCTCCTGAACCGCCTGCGCCAACAGACCCCGGATTACCTGCATTCCCCGGATTACCCGCACCGCCTACACCTGTTACGGCCACGATCTCTAGTCCTTCAGGGACGGTAAATGTACCGGGGCTATTAAATGTTTCACACCCAGCTAAGACAGTAGGTTTACCGCCAAACAAACCTATTTTCCCAGTTCCTATAGGCATAACTAGCTCCTACGCGCGGAAGTATCTAAACCAAGAACTTCGCGCTTATCAAATTTATATCCGGCATGCGGCCCATTTTTGTCTACATAATGCAGCATAAACTGCACGTAAAGTTGTCCTTCAGGTAATTTTCTACGCCAGTGCATCACTTCGCAACCTTTGTAAATAACTGCATCACCCGGCGTTAATAGAAATTTGGCTGGATCGTTGTTTTCGTACTGCATCCAAATAGGCCAATTTCCTCCGATATGAGCTACGTTTACTGTGGCACTGATCTGGCAAGATGGCCTATCTGTATGTGCCTTTAGTTTTTCGCCTTCTTGGTAAACTCGCGCATAAGAATATGTAGGTTGTAATTCTAAGCCTGTTTGTTCTTCTACCAAGGGTAGGTATTCTTTTAAAATGACCTCTAGCAACGGGTCTGCATAATAGTAAAGTTTACTAAAATCCCCTTCTTTTAGTTCTTCTTCACTTTTTTGAACCCATTCCCCCCTTTTTATTTTGTTTTCAAGATATTGGGATATTGTTTGTATTGTTCTTTCATCTATAAGATTTTCAACTTTTACATATCCGTTACAATTAAAAATCTCACTCATGATGGAACCATCCTGTAACAATATATTTAGAATTGTCTCCGTATACTGGATTACCACGATGTGCGTGAGTAAATGCAGCGGGCCATAGCACCATTGTATTTTCTACTGGGTTAACCCTACGTTGTTGATACAAAAATTCTGTTTCTCCATTTGCTTCAGCGGGCAAAGTATTTAAATAAAGCATATAAACTAAACCACGATTGGCTTGGTCACCGTTGCCCTGCTCTGCATGCCAAACGTGGTAGCCGCCACCGGTAGAGGTCTTTTGCATTTTTATGTTGTTACAGTTTATTTTTATGTCTTTAAGCGTAGAATATTTGTTAATGTATTCCTCAAAACAAAGCTGTAGACCTCTATAAAATACATCTATTGTTTTCTTTATTTTTCTGTTTTCGTTGTTTTTATCAAAGAGTTCAAAATTTATGTTTTTACCATTACAAAAAATTTGATAATCGTCCTTTTTGTGCTTGGCCGCGCCTTCTCCGTTTTGGCGGTCAGTGCCTGCACCAAGGGTTCTGTTCCTTTCAAACTCTGCGATTAAATGCTCGCAAAACCCTTCCGGGTAAACATCAGAAAAAACGCCAATAAAATCTCTGTATTCTACCTTCATTTGAATGCTGGGCCTGAAATCCACGCCACTAATGTTTGCCTTGTGCCTTTGATTACCGGAGTAACTTGGTGAAGAGTCCAAGCTGGAAATACCGTTATAAGACCTCGTTTTTTCTGCATAGTAGTAGGTTCTTTTCTTGTCAATATTTGCAGCTCTCCGCCCTCGTACTCGCTTGGGTCTGAAAGTTGCAAAACCATTGATAGCTTTCGTGATATACCAGAAGAACCAAAATCTTGATGCCAAACATAAGTACCTTGTTCACTCTCGTGGTAGTTTGTTAACTGTAACGCTTCACCAAATCCTGTAAGCTCAAACCCAAAATAATCAGAATTTAATCTTGTTGCCACATATGCCAAACGCTCAAAAACCCATTTGGTTTCCCCAGTTTTATTTAACCAGTTAAGTTCTGAACGTCGAACTTCTTTATTAACTACCCCGCTAGTGCCGTTGCTTATTTCAGCTTCTTGCGTGGCTTCTTTTGCTTTTTGTTGTAACCAATCTAACTGTTGATCTGTAAAGGCTCCTTCCCACCACGCAAACGGTTCTATTCCTTTAGTATGTGGCGTTAACAAATGCTCCATTAAACAAACCTTTTATTACAAGACAGAATAAAGTGAACAAACTTTGTCGGTTGTTCTGACCTACTTGCCGTAATCATGTGAGGCAACCAAGAGTTAAAAAACATCATAGTACCCGGAATTACATTATTAAAATGTATGTATGGCGTAGCCATAGTTACTTGGTCACTAGGCGCTGAAGGCAAGTCGCTCATCTTTTTACCCGGTCTAGGGTCGTCAAATATAGGATACGAACCTCCTTCTGGGGTTTCTAAAAAGTAAAATCCTGATATTTCACTGCTGCCATGCACATGCAGAATATTACTTCCTGTGCATTCAAACTCTTGGCCCCACATTCCAGACAGATAAAACTCATGCTCATCTGTAAAATAACCCTGATCCTTTAAAATACTAACGCCCTTATCTCGAAAGTAAGACGCTAAATACCCAAGGTCAGGGTCATTCGCCATGTGTCCGGTTTGCTTAACTACAGCATTGTCCGGTAGCCATTCTTTGGTTTGTTCATAGTATTTCTGGGTGTGTTTAAGCGTTTCCTCTACCCATTCGGGTCGTTCTTCACGATATATCGGAGACGCAAAGTATGGATACACATCCATATTAGCTATTTACAAACGTATTTAGTTCCGTTGCCAAAGCAGTTACCGCACTTGCTGTGATGTCAGTAGCATCTGCCGCAGCTTGAGTACGTCGGTTTTCTACAAGAATTTCTTTTGCCATACGCAAAGTTTCTAGCTTTGCTCTTTTAGCTTCTTGAGCCGCTTGATTAGAGGCACGGTTGTCCTCCATAGCATTTTGCTTATCGACTTCTGCCTGTTGTTCTGCTGATAAAGCCATGTTCGTAATCTCCTGAACTTGGTTAATTAAGAGAAGTTTTTAGCTGGTAGTGTTACATACCAATTTGTACCGCCATCAGGCGAAAAGAAAAACCACACATCGGTGGCATTTGCATCAGTTGTACGGCTAGGAACAGAACCGCCCGGATACAGGAACGTACCTCCCGCAAAAGCTACGGTTCGGCTCGGGGTCGCATCGTTAGTAAGAATCAACGTAAACGATGTAGCTTGGTTTGAATTACTGTTTGCACTAGCCAGTGTAAAAGTACAGTTACCTGTCAAAGTAGCAGTAAAAACCTGACCGTTAGTAGATGTTATGGTCTGAGAAGTGCCCGTGTTGCCTAGAGCAGATACCTTGTCAGAAAAAATACCTGTCATAAAACTTGCTGTTACATCGAATTGACCCGTACCTTTGGGTGTAACGTCAATACCGACGTTAGTGTCATCACCTGTAGCTGACAACGTTGGATTATTTCCAGTAGCCGCGTTAGCGACGGTCACTTCGTTTACAGCAGAACTCGTTGCTGTAACTTTTATTAACTCCGCACCGTTGGTGTCGTTAACACTTGTTCCGACTTTGGGGCTGGTAAGCGTTTTGTTGGTAAGTGTTTGTGTGTCCGAAGTTCCAACAATAGCGCCTGTTGGTAGCCCTTTACCGCCGTCTTGGATGATTTTACCAGTAGTGCCATCGAAAGTAGCAATGTTGTTGTCGGTAGAACTACCGGGGCCAGATACATCACCATCAGTGATGCCTTCGATCAAAGCCAAAGCATCAACTACAGCCGCCGTTGCACCCGCACCGTCGAGGTAGACTACTTTGGTCTTACCCGTAGCAATGGTGACGTTAGCACCGGAGCCTTGCGAAATGTTTATGGACTGACTGCCTGTAGTGGCGTTCTCAATCCACATAACACGAGAAACGGTGTTTGGCCCAATCGTCAGTGTTCTAGTCGCCGTGAGGGTCGCACTAGATGTAACCTTGAAATACAACGCACGGGCCGGATCAGTCGCGCCATCTGCCACCGTAGTGGTCGCATCAGCGTCCGTAGCAAATCCGTCCTGAGTGTTGTAGCCCAGGGCTTCACCGATTAACTCAAGGTTGGTGTTTGTACTGGTGCCCCAGGTTCCGCTTTCATCACCCGTGGCAATCTCTTTTAATCTTAGATTGTTTACATAAGTAGCCATCTATATCTCCAGTGACTATAACGAAGCATCGCCCGTAGCTGCGGGAACGCTGGTTGCATATATTTTAGTGCTTTGTTTCAAAGACAAAGCCTGACCGCAATCAGAGCAAGTATCAGCTTCTAGCTCAGACTCATCAAGATCGAAACCACAATTAGCACAAACTATCTCTATTTCGTGCTTAGGGTCGATCCCGCCATCTATGCTCTTAGCTTCATTTACTTTTATCATGCGGCTATCTCCGTCCAAGTTGTTCCTGGTGCAGGGGACACTCCCGACCAGCTTGTTCCAGGAGCCGGTACTATTCGACCCCAAACTATAACATTTCCTACTTGTCCTGTGGCTTGTACCCCAGTTGGGTACACATTTGCGTCAGCCTCAACAGTTTCGCTTCCTAACGCCGTAGTTCCTTGGACGCCCGTTACGAGGACCCTAAGAACAAGCTCGACAGTGGCGCTACCTAGAGCTGTAGTGCCCGCTACCCCCGTAACGTTGACCGTAGCATCTGCATTTACTACCGGAGTGCCCAGAGCTGTGGTGCCCTGAACCCCTGTAGCAGGAACGATCACACTCCCTTGTACTCCAGCAGTGCCTAACGCTGTAGTACCTGCAACTCCAGTGGCTGCAACAATGGCATCTGCGGTTACTGTTGGACTTCCAACTTGTCCCGTGGCTGCGTTTCCAAGCACATCCACCGCACCGTCGGCGTTAGCTACAACATTGCCTAAAGCAGTCGTGCCCGCTACGCCTGTCGGGAATACCCCAACACCTTCTTGAACGGTTACTGAGCCAACCGCACCAGTGGCAACAAGCCCAAGAGACTCATTCCAAGCGTTCTGACCCCAAGTTCCACGGCCCCAACCGTCTAAATCAACGGTGACGTTCCATACTGTGTACCCAGCTATACCTGTGGCCGATACACCTGTAACGCTAACTGACGCAGCCACTTGTACGGTGGCGCTACCTAGACCAGTGGTGCCTGAGACTCCCGTGACAGATACAAGAGCGTCTCCTGTTACAGAGACACTTCCCACTTGTCCGGTGGCCAAGGGCATTGCAGGGCTATTATTGCCCCATTCTCCGCCACCCCAGTTGCCGTAATCCCAGCCCCCTAAAGGGACGGTAACGTCAGTCATCTAACACCTTTTACGCAATACGAATTATCGCGTTACTAGCGTCCGCAGTTGGGAACACAATAGTAAAATCACCGGCTGTAGACGTCTTGTCTGCACCAAAATCCAATACTGCCACCGCTGGATCACCGGACTGAGTGTCATTAAAAATCAACGCACCACGAGCTGTAATGGTAGCCGTAGAAAAAGTCAGATCATTAAAGTCAGTAAAGGCAGTGGTCCCAGAACTAGTCGGGGCAACCGCTGTCAAAGCAGCGCCTTTCGCTGTATACCCAGTCCCAGACACTTCGTTAGTAGCGGTGTATGCCGTGGTTGAAGCGCCTAAAGTTGCAGAGCTTGTGTAAAGCGCAAGGTTAAAGGTGTCGGCAGTAGTGCCTGCTCTAGCGACCGTGGTTCCAAATGCGTGTATACCGTTAAGAAGCTCCACTTTGAAGCTCGTACACATTGCTTGAGTAATAGCCATAAGGGGCCTCTCCTATAATTTACGGATAATATTGGCCAACTCATTTTGGCCTTGCTTTTCGAGTTCTGCACAAATAGTGGTCCTATCTGATCTGATGGCCTCTTTCATGTAAAACACCAAAACTTGTCTAATTTGCTCTTTAAAAACAAGGGCTTGTGCCCTTACCTGCTCATCAGCGTCTTTACTAACATGCAGTAGCTTGTCTAGGGCTCGATCCGCCAGTTCTTCTGGCGTCCAACCGCGGTTGTTAGTGGTCTGAACCTCTACCTTAAAGCCATTGTCTACCGATGTTTGTACGCCTTGAATCATGTCTTATCCCTAATAACCAAACCTGTTCGGTATGCGTCGGTGACTTCTTTGGCCTCACCAAAGTTCTTCATAGCAATCACACTCTCAGCAAATCGCTTTTCGTATTCTTGCATCATGTCCGGCTCACCCTTCATGTAGGTGTACGCCTCTATCAAAGACCCATACAACAAGGCTATTTCAGCGTTGTCACTTAGCCAGGTAGTGCCGCTCCCTGCCCCAGCAGTCAGGCTTGTTGGGCGATAAAAGTAGTGCAACTCCACGTCGTAAGCCGCATCTGGCGTGGGTCCGAGCAAAAAGTTAGCGTCGTCAAAAAACGCATAATATTTAGGTGCGCCGGTATCCGTTGGATCGGGATTATAAGTTTGCACAAAGTTAACGTCTTTGTAGTCCAAAAACGTCTTGTCCCCACCCGTCGTAAACGACAAAGAAAACGGAGCCAGGAAATCGCTGGGAGCCGCTAAATACTGGTTACTTGCTGTGGTAGTCGCCGTGGCATTTTTACGAAAAAGCGTAAGCTGAACGTTCTTTAAGATACGCTCTTCAGCCACGCGAATAAAAACGGGTAAATTATTAACAAAACTGGTCTCAGAATTCTGAGTGTAGTCTTGTATCGCCGTTTTTAACTCGTCATAAGTAAAACTCATGAAATCACCACTGTCACGCTACCAACCTGACCAAATCCGGTCACAGGCCGTAAATTCGGGGCCTGCGGGGTGGGCAGACCTACATAAACGTCCATAGGCTCTACGCGATCCGGGCGAGGATTACGCAAAGCCTGCGGGTCTGTGATGCTTCTGCGGGGCTCTAACTGGGGCTGTTTCTTCTCCCACTCGTCTTTACCCACCAGCAGGCCATTCCACTCCCGCTTCATCTCGTTCAGCTTGTAACGAAACCCGCTTCTATCTGAGATGCCATAGGCATTTTTACCAACAGCAAATTTAGCCATTACAAGTTCTGCGAATACGCCAAGCTTGGCACAATGTTAAAAGAAGCCCGGTCACGGTCCATACTGATGGCCCGCTCCATCTCCTCTTCGTACACGGCTTTCAATAACTGTACCCTGTCCGGGGCCTTCTTGATGGCTATGTAATAAGCCAACCCGGCAGCCAAACAAGGATAAAACCTAAACGGCATCTCTACCGTGTTCTGGGCGGTATCAGCGTCATCCATTCGGACGAGACGGTCAAATACCACCACGTCTGTGCTGTTCTCAGGGACAGGCCAGAGCTTCAGCACAGGAGCGATCTGACGGTCCAGAAACCACTGAGAGGGCCTGCCCTGGGTCGTCTTATTCGGCACCGCAAGGTAGTCATCACGGCTAAGGCGCTCAATGCTGTAGTCCACGTCAGAGCGGCGAATCACAGCAGACAAAATGTCTATGGTATCGGACCCAAGCGTATATTCTGCCGTTCCAGCAACCAGAGCCTGTGTGGACTGCTCTATCGTCCAGGAGTTAAGCCCCCTGTTTGCCCAATCAGCAAACAACAGGTTCATAGAGCGTTTAGCGGTCTTAATGTCGTAACCTGTACGAACCTCTTTGCCGCAACGCTCAAACGCCTCTTCGATGTACTCGGTGACGTCTAACTCAAAGTTTTTAGAACCAGAAACAGCCATTATTTCTTAACCGGACCGCCACGCATTTTCTTCATTACACCGGACTTTTTAATTGGACCACCGCCTGCTTTTTTAACGGGCTCTTCGCCTCTAGCGGCCATAATACGGTCTCTCTGAGTGATTTTACCGTCACCACTCATGTCCTTCAGGCCACCACCGTCTTTCATTTTGACAGGGCCACCACGCATCATTTTCTTTGGCTTCTTAGCTTTCTTCCTGCTAGGGGCTGCATTACCTATATTGACTCTGGAACTACCCATCCTTCAATCTCCTGTAAAATTCGTGGCGAACCTTGTACATCTTTTCGACGTCATATTCGTCAAAATAACGGTCATAATAACCTAAATTTCGTATCTTATCCGCTGATTCCTCCAGCTTACTAAGGCGCTGAACGAATATCATCGCATATTCTTCTGCGGTTGCTGGCTCAAAAGAGCCATTGTCTACAAGCTCATTGGGCTCCTGGTCTGGGTGAAATCCCATAACCCAGATGTCCCGGTCTATAAACATACCGTCAGATATGGCTTGATTGATGTCATCGAGGTATTCGTGGAAGGCTTCCGAGTCTTCGGGAAACGCCAGGTCCACGATGATTACCAAATCCACCTTGTCGTCCCAGGTAGATATGACTGACCACAAGTCATGATAATTCGCGGGATCGCGTTTAAAAATAACCGAAACCCGTTGCGCTGCCCATGCCGCTTTGGCATATGGACAAGCGGGTAACCCATTGAAATCTGGGTTGTTTTCTTCTAAGAGTGTTTTTGACCACTCTCTAATTTCATTGTAAATCTTTTTTTCGTCGTCAACAAAGAATTCATGCATACCGTGTTCTTTTTTTACGGTCAGACAGGATTGCCCCACACCCACGACTTACTTCGCCACCCATGTTTAAGTTGCGAACTTTGGCTTTCTTGGTGTTAGAAACAACCTGTTTACCCTTTTTGCCCTCTCGTTTCTTTTTACGAGCAGTGGCTGCACGTTCTTTCTTGGACAGGCTTTCTGCCTTTGATCTTGGCAGGCACCGATCAGGGTTCTTTTTATCCTTAGACGTGCCGCATTTCCCGGCGATGTTGCCGGAGCTGTCTATCCTGACCCAGTCCTGGTCAACCCACTTCTTTAAATCACCCACGCTTCTTTCTCTTCGACTTCTTTGCGTAATTAGGGTCTTTACAGTATTTAGAGGCTGCTAAATTGGCATAAGCACTGGGATAGGTATCAAAAGTGCGTTTTGCCCAAGCAATGCCTTCTGGGCATATCTTATTGCCTTTTTTCTTTTTAGCAGCACCACCTTTTGCCATCCGAACAACACCGCATTTAGCGGCGGGCACAACCGTTCCTGTTCTTACTCGGCTCATTTTAGCAAAATCCCTATTATGCCAATTGCTTCAATACAGACGACAGACAAAAGCATCCACAAACGGTTGTCTAGTTTGTCGATTTTTTTCTCAACATGCGCTAAGTGATTGTTTTCTAAACGGTTTAACGTAATTTCAACATTACTCAATCGTTTATCAACATCATGTATAGTAACTTCTACCACTTTTAACACTTCCACCGTTTTCTTGCTTGACGCAACCTAGAATTAGGGTTTTTAGCCGCCTTTGGAAATTTCTTCATTTGTCCCTCAGAACGAGCGCAAAAAGACTTGCGTCGTTTTGCTGCTTTACTGCCTTTCTTAACCTTGCCTGTTACCGCTGTTTGTAGCTTAGAACCAGGGTTGTCTCTACGATATTTAGCCACACCTTTCTTGGTCATACCTGCGCCAGACTTAGTTGGACGCTTATGACCACCTTTAATGGTGTGACCTTTCATAGTTCCCTTTTTCTTAGCAGTAGCCATTAGGCAAGGTCACTCCCATTCTTAATATAGACACCGTCGATTGCAGCAGAAATGGCTATATCGGCACCTGCTGAGTCACCTATGCATCGATACTCAATGTCGGTCTTTTCTTCAAACCTCAAAGGAAAAGAGTAAGTTATTGTTGTCTGACTTTCTGCTTTGACAAACCTGTCCTTAACCTGAAAGACCTCACCTAAAGGACGAGCAACAAGCGAAACCGTGGCATACTTGTTGTTCTGCGTTGTAGCCACAGTGACATCCGTCTGTGCAACATACAGCGTGTAGCCCGCTGGAACCGTCCACAAAGCCATCAGAGACTGACCGTCTCCAACAGCTATGGTGGCATACTTATTAGCGGGAACGCCCGTTGTGACCGTTCCTGTGCCTGCGTAGATAACCCCGGCATTGATGGCTCCAGAACCGGCACTACGGACAATCATGCGATTAATTCGAAGATATGATTTAGTGGTATTGACAGCCGTTTGACCGTCTAAAGTTACCGTCTCATTTATCTCGTCGTAATTCGCATCTAGGCCAAACAGTTGAACTGTTCTGGCTCCGGTTCCTGCCGAATCATCGGCTGTGCTAGAGCTGGAAACCTTTAGAACAGTCGCCACAGATAGGTAGGAATACAATCCTCCCTGCGCCCACACTGTTTCTAAAGCATCATCTACGTCCGAGTTAAACCCAAACTTATGCAGATCATGATGATAGGCAATTTGACCCCTAGCGACTTGAAGCTCAAACGGCTCAGAAGTGCCTACTCTGGTTATTGAAGAAACTTCACGAGCCATTTGAATTACCTACGCATGAAACACGGTCATGTTTGTCCAAACAGTCGTACCTGCGGTGTAAGAAACATAAACTCCATCAACAAATAAAATACCCTCTCCAGGAATGGTTACGTCTCTTTCTGCTGTAGCACTTGCAACAGTGCCTAACTGAAGTGCGGTAGTCCCGCTCTCTCCAGCGTCGGAACTATCTCTAAAGATCACGGTCCCGGCTGTTGAAGAGTTAACAATAAACGTGCCTTTCACGCGGGCCCTGCCTGAAAAAATAACGTCGATGGCCGACGTATTCATACCCACAGTAATCGCACCTGCCGCAGCCGCATCTATGCTAACTTGAGTAACCGTCTTAAAATGCTTAGTGCTGGTGGTAAGTGCTGTATCAGGACCGGTAATGCTTTCAGAAATAGAGGTCCCATCCGCATCGGTGCCCGTGACTGTAAAAGTTCTACCGGAATCATCTGCCGCGGAAGTAATCGTGACTTGCCGCGCTGCACCAAAAGTAGCAACCCCACCACTGGCTTTCGCACCATTTATGGTCAAATCACCGCCCGATCCGGGGGTTTGCGAAGCGCAAACCCCATCTGGATCAGCAGCGTCTGTGTCGGCTTCTATAAAAACCGCTTTTACATCAGAGCCTGCCATGTTTAGCTCCTATCTTATTGGTCAGCAAAAGCAGGAGCATCAGCGCCTTGCTGATAGCCTGAGATGTAGTAATTAGTGCTGTCTTTGGCTTCAATGGTGATTTCAAACAAGCCAAAATCTTCAAGCGTTAGCTGAGAATTGGAATTACCGTCTGCGTAGACGCTTGCTGGTGTACCGGTTATGTGCAAAACACCGCCAATGTAAAAATTGGTGTTGCCGGGCGTGACAATAATAAGATTTTCTGTCTCTTCCGCCGCACCGCCGTAGATGAACTTAAAGTTAGCTCCTGCAACAGGGGCAGGCAGCGTCAAAGTGCGGTTAGCGGTCAAGGCGGGAACGACCAAAGTGCGACCGCTATGGTCAGCGTTATTGAGAGTCTTGTCCTCGTCGCCCAGGGCAACAGGGGCACCGCCATAAGTAGAAACTTCAGTGATAGCACCGGTTGTAGCGTTTTTGCTTACAGCCTTAAACGTGCTTTCCGAACGGACTGGTCCAGTAAACGTAGTATTAGCCATGTTGGTCTCCTGTCGTGGCTAGTGTCAGTCACGGGATGTGACTGTCAGGAATTTGTGTACGATACGATAAAAAAAGGGGCGGCACAAGCCACCCCTTTTCTCACACCATTTAGGTGATTAAGCGCCTTCAGTTCCGAAAACCGCTCTCCAATCAGAGACGCCGAAGCTGTATCGCTCACGGGCCTTGAAGCGCATGTTTCCAGTATCAAAGTCACCTTCCATGCCAGTCTTGATGGCAGTACGCTGGAACAGCTTGAAGCCGTTAGGAGCGTCTGTCTTGATGAAGAAGGCATCTGTATCGGTGAGGAAGTGGTTAACCACCGCACCGTCAGGGAGCATTCCCATAGACTTCATGGCGTTTAGATCGTTGTCCGCAGTGCCAGAACGCAGATTAGAGTTGATTACTCGCTCTGCAATAAATTGCAGTTCTTTAGGAATAATCAGCTTCATGCCACGTACAGCAATCTTCAGACCACGTTCGTCAGTCAAACCAGCAATATCGATCAGCATCTGCTCAAGAGAAGTCTCGTTGAGGTCCGCTGCGGTAGTAAGCTGGTTACGCTGGTTTCCGCTCAAAGAAGGGTGAGCTGATGAACAAAGCGCAGCGCCATCGCCTACAGGGTAAGCGGTGTCAAAAGCGTTGTTCAATACAGAAGCAGCCTTGATTTGCTTGGTCTGTGACATAGACCGTGCCAGGGCACGGGTATATCGAGAGGCCAGCCTATCATACAGGTTGTCTTCTACAGCTTCTTCAGTGATGCTGAAAGCCAGAGCAATAGTCTCGTGAGTGTAACGAGCAGTGTAAGTTTCCTGCGCGTCGTCAAACGAGATTGATCCGCCTTCTGATTTAACTGGCGCAGTGCCAAAACCAGACAGCATCACTTCTTCTTCAAAGGCACGATCTGAGCTTTCGGTTTCGAAAATCTCAGCATGCTCGTTGTCGTATCGGTCGTATTCGAGCCCGAACAAGGCATTAAGGCCGGGTTCCAGCTCTTTCGCAAGTTGTGCGCGAGAAATAGCCATTGGTTAAACCCCCTTAAATGCCGGTAGAATCCGCGGTGGTTTGAGAATCAAACCGGCGGGTTCCAGCGTTAAAATGCGCGTTCAGACGAACCAACAGAGGTATACCAGCAGCGGTATAGTCACTGTTTGCTTCATCGTCCGCAATCCCAACAATACGCAGCGGTAATGTCGCAGTCACAGCAACGTTAGCTACGCTGGCAGCCGCACTGGAACGACCAGTGTCTGTGCTACCTGAACGAGCTGACGTGCCCAAGTCAGTATTTGCAAAGACTGTAGCCAAAGCAGTCGCACGGTTAGTGAGACTAGCGTCGCTTGCAACCTGAAATATCTGATTTGGATTGTCTGCAACAAAAGCTTTAACAGGATAGTTTGTATCCACGCTAACGCTTCCGCTACCAGGCCAATAGTTCAACCAAACCGGCTTCTTTTGAACCGAATCGTGGTACTGAACGCCCATTAGGACTCCAAGTGCCTGCGTGGTGCCACCAGCGGTGTCACCAGCTTGATCAATTACGCCCGCTGCCAAAGGAACAACGATTTCGTATTGATAAATGACATTTGTGTTGTTGGAGGCGATCTCATACTCGGTTACACCGGTAGAGTTTACACCTGCACCAACCAGCCCAACAGGACGTAGACCATAGGCAGTTTCTTGATTTGCCATAGGAACATCTCCTTATTGGGGTGACCTACTACTCTTTTCGTGGGCCACCAAAAGTTACACGAGATTGACGATCAGGTTTATTGATCGCCATGCTTTCATGAGCATTTTCCCGCATCATATCGTGATCAACGGCATCCAAAAGGTCTTTACTCTTCCCTTGGAAGTATTCAGTCCTTTCTTGCACCGTTTCTAACGGAATACGAGCGAGAACCAATCCACCAACTCCAAACACACCTTCAAATTTACCTGATTCGACCACCGGAGCCTCAAAATCCGGGTATTCGTCTGCTCTCACAAGCTCATACCCTTCTCTCAAACGAGCAGAAATGTTCTTACGGTCATCAAAACCACGAACTTCTGCTCTAATCCAGCGGTGCTTGTACCCTTCGGGTGCAGGCGGTGCTTCGAGCATGGATGGGGGAGCCCAAGGCTTTCGCCGTTGCTCCTTCTCCCTGCTGTCTTTAGCGCGAGGAGATCGATCAATACCTTCAAAACCAACTTTCTTTGTAGCCATTGTCATCTCCTATTTGACATATTTCGCGTATTCTTCTAGCGGCACACCCAATCTTTTGGCTATAGCAACCTGGCTAGGTGTGAGTTTCCTTTTTGTAGAGCGCCCTGTTGACGAATTAGTGCGAGATACTCCAGCCACGTTCTGGGCGGGTTTTCGACTGGTCTCGGTATCAGAATTATCAGAGAATTTGTGCGGGAACTCCTGCTTAATTCTCTTATCTAGCTCATCATAGTACTCATCAGTTTGTGGGTCAAACCCCTGATCCTGTATAAGTTCCTGATGTATCCCATATGCAGCAAACGTCATAGTCCGGTCCTTGCCAAACCATTCGTTCCGGTCTGCCCACTCTTCCGCCTTTGGATCAGGCCGTTGAGCCGGTTGTTGAGCCTGTGGCTGCTGCTGTGGTTGTGCTTGAGCCTGCGGAGCTTGTTGCTGCTCTTGTTTTTGACGAGCTGCTCTGGCTTGCTGGGCCCTTTTGGCATCTTCTAATTTAGAGGACGCCACTTGTAAATTAGTCAGCTTCTGTTGAGCATCTAAAGCCTTATCCGGATCGCCCGTGGCTATGGCACGTTTGTAGTCCTCTTGGGCCTGAGCTAACTCAGCCGTAAGCCGACCGCCGTATTCATTCAAATAACCAGCGTCAACCTGCTGTAGCTTGGCTTTTAACTGGTCAGACTCTGTTTGAACCGACTTGGCGTAATTCACCGCCTCTTCGCGCTGCCTCTCAGCTTCACGCATTTTCTTGGTCAGGCGGTCTATACGTTTTTGAACACCCGCAGTGTATTTCTGGTGTTCATCACCTTCTTCTTCGGACTCTTCAACCGGCTCTTCTTCTGAGGAGACACCAGAGACCGCTACCTCGACCTCCTGTTCCTCTTCGTTTTCGCCAATATCTATGTCTACTGTGCCGTCATCCGGCTCATAAGCTTTCTTTTCCTGTTCTTCGGCCATGTTTACCCCTTAAAAGCTAATAATGTCTTCTGGATCAGATATAGTGGCTAGAATCTCGTCATCGTTAAGGATGCGAACTTCTCCACCGTCTATGCGAAACCTAGAGCCAGCATACCGAGCAAAAATTACCCAATCTTTCTCCTGACACCAGGGGCCCTCTGGGAACTTTTCCGTGTCTTTGTATGCCAAAGGACCTTGCTTTAAGACATATCCGACTACAGTCTGTATCTGACCGTCGTCTAAAACTTTCTCAGGAATGTAGATGCCGCCCTCTGTTTGAGCCTTTCCGCGATAGGGAAGTATCAACATGCGCCAGCCTGTAGGGTCTGGCATACGTTCTAAAAGAGAGGCGTCTGCCTTGGAGGGGTCTAACACACGTTCCGCGGGATCAACGTAGAGATCATCTACGCCCCCTTCTTCAGAGGTTTCACGTGAAACGTCTTCTTCTTTCTTTTTAGCTTCAGCAGCTTCTTTATCTAGCTGATTCGCCAAATAACCCGGCACTTCAATCATTCATGCGCTCCTGTTGTTCTAGCAGGCCCGAGAGTTCCTGTGCTATGTAGTTTAAAGCGTCTAGCTCCCCCATAAGTTGCTTGTAAGCTTCTAAAGAGGTGACGCCGTTGTTTTCTAAAATATCCAAAACTAAAGACTTACGTTCTTTTAGTTTCTTTTGAATAAATTGTACTACGACTAAATCATCCATGCTGTCTCCATATGATAAAATCGTAGCGAATCTTATAATCGGTCCTCGTATTCTGCAACAGATGGGACAGCACTTTCTTCGTACAGAGCGCGATTTCTTAAATGCGCCTGTTGAATAAGGATTTTGCTCTGACCAAAGTACTCAACGGCTAGGTGGTTTTTAACCAACTCTTCACAAAGCCATTTGTCGTGACGCTTGAAATCGCCCATATAGCGTCCGTACTTACCGCCCTTGTCTTTAAAGGTCCTGAGCGTTACCACGGTGCCAACAGGCATAAATTCTTCTACAAATTTCTTCGCCAGAAGCCCGTATTTCTTTTCTTCCTTATCTCGGGTCCTAGATTCGGGTGCGTCAATTCCGTAAAGGCGAATACGCCCACGCTTACCACCCACAAAAGTATCAAAGCCAAGGTCCACCAGAACATCAACGGTGTCTCCATCTACGATTTTGACCACGGTAGCAGCGTACTCAAACATAGCTACCCGCCTTAATCATGTCGGTAAGCTCTAAAGCTCGACCACCAACCTGTTTGGCCCACCTGGAATCCATGAACTCTACTGCGGCCTTGTCATAGTCCTGCTCGTCCATAGCCGCTATGGCGTTCTTAAACCCCCGGAAACGGGTTGCCCCAAGGTTAAAGAAAATGTCCAAAATAGCGTCTCTGCGAGCCCCTTCCAGAGTCCTGAACCAGACATATTCCGCATTAAGCTCTGCTTCACAACGATCTAAATCGTTCTGTAGCAGAAAATTGACCTCTTCTTCAGACAAACCAACGCCGTTTTCCGGGTCAATATTTCGCCCTATTCCAAGGGTCCAGTAACCAGCCGGGCATTTATATGCCACGTGGCGACCATTAGTCTTAACCTCGCCCTCGTGGCGTTTGAGCATTTCAATCAGCTTTTCCATTATTTTTTATTGCTTGAACCACCGTAGAAAAAAGCGGCGGCTGTTCCTAATATGCCTGATAATTGGCCCAATACCAGAGATATGATGGTCTCATCATTCTGGTCATGCGGCATGATGGTCACCGCCATGACATAGGTGCCATACAAAACCAGAGCCAGCAGGCTAAATGCTTTAGGCGTCCAATCCTGCGAAAACTTGGCTCGGGCGTCCTTCCTGTCCGCGACCTCAGTCTTAAAAGACTCCAGGTCAATCTCCATAGCACGAATGCTTTGGGCAAAATCTTTGTCTGCTTGCTTCAAGAGAGGCGCTTTTTCCGGCTCGCGCTCAATCAAGTCTTCTATTTCGTTGGCCGTAGCCGTGTCAGGAAGACCTATTTTCTTGGCAGCCATCTTGACAGCCATACCGGCCATAGGGCCGCCAGCCGCCTGTGCAATGGTGGGAGCTAAAGATTTAAGTAATCCGCCTAGCTTCATTTAAACAACAAGACCAGTTGTATGAGTAATCGGAGATCAGCTATCGCTTTTGTCTACGCTATCAGCGTTTTCCTCCGCGACAATCTCATCGATAGTATCGCATACATCTGGGACAACTACACCTGTTGTTGCCGATAAGGCGCTGCGCCCGACGGCTCGGACGCCTTTGTAAAACTGAGAGCAATAAAGTTCTTTGTTATCAATGACTTGTTCTACTGAAGTACAACTGTTCAAAAACACAAATATGGACAATATTGCATATCTCATCAAAAAACTCCTTGGAAACGTTGGGGTCTAATAGCAATTGGGCTGTACCCCTTCAAAGCAGCACCGCCCTTACTCATTTCTTTTGGCTTCGACTTACCTGCCGAGTTCAAAGCAATGGCCACCGCCTGTTCCTGGGGGTAGCCCTCGTCTTTAAGCTTGCCAATGTTAGAACTAATAGTCTTCTGACTAGACCCACGCATCAAAGGCATATCGTCACCTACGCATTAGTGAATTCAGCACCACGCAATGCAGCACCCATACCGCGGCGCTTGCCCTTGGTGATCTTTGCTTTTGCTATGTTTGGGGTCTTCTCATCTTTTAAAGTTGCATATGGTATGCGACCTTGACCCTCGATGTCAGCATATTTCGTAGGTTTTGGTGGTTCTTTGATTGGTCCACCCATGATTTTTACAGAACTCATACTAACCTCCTCGGTTATTTCTTAATCTCAGCAGCTCACGCTGCGCTTGAGCGTCCAGTCTTGCGGCTGTCTGAGCCTCCTGGCTGGCCAATCTTTCATCAAACTGACGAGCCCTCTCGCCCATCTTCTGCTGTTCCAGAACCACCTTGGCTTGGTCTATAGCAGCGTCATTCTGCTCTGCTTGCGCCTTAATCTGTAGCTCCTGCTGTTTCAGCGCAATCAACGGATCAGGGCCCTGCTGCTCTTTAGGCTGCGCCTGACCGGCTATGCCTATGCTCATCTGCCGCAAATTCTGTAGCTCCTGCGCCACGATCTGCGCCACCATGCCCTCTATCTGTAGCATCTGGTCGTCTGTAGGCGCTTGCTGGCCGTTCTGCTGCAAGAACATGACCATTGCGGTCTCTTCGGCCTTGATCTTCACATGCTCCGTCACGTGCTTCTGAAGAGCCGTCAGGACCACTGGATTCTGTGCAGCTATTGGAGAAGCACTGAACAGCAGGTGCGACATAATGTGAGCGTCATGATTCTGCCCATCAAAAGCCTTGAGCCTGATGTTGTCCAGGACGTCGATGTTTTCTTGTGCCGGGTCTTTGGGAACAGGCTCGTTAGAGCTATCGACATTCAGAATCTTGTCAATATCCTTGACGCCCAGGGCATCGTACATGCGGCGAAAAGCCTCATGCATGTTGTGTATCTGCGGAGCCTGCGTGGCAAGCTGCAACTGAGACTGAGCCAAAGCAATCCGCTGTGCCTGAGAGAAGACGTTCGGGTTAGATACCGGAATCACGTCCACACGGTCGTCAAAGTCCGACGCCATGACCGCTTCATCGCCACCCTCTACAGAAAACGGGTATTCCTGCGGCAAAGACTCGTGCATGACCCGAGCCATGAGCTTAAATTCTTGGCGCATCGCGTAGTGTAAGCGTTTATGCACAGCACTCATCACGCGGCTGCCCTGCTCCAACAGAGCTACGGTGGTGCCCACAGCGGCCTGTTGGTTGCCATCCCCGACCTTCATGTCAGTTATGGTCGCAAAACGCCTTCCAGCGTCTACCACGAAGCCTAATAGCTGGAATAACGTGCTGTCCGGGCCTTTAAACGGCAGAGGCAACAAACTTTCACGGATTGCGCCGCCAGGAGCGTCTACATCACGGAATTCACCCGGTTGTAGCGGTTCGCTGTCCTCGGCTATACGAAGCCCTCTGGCCTTAAAGCCAGCAGGGAGGTTAGACAGGGTGCCTGCGTCAATTAACTGCCTCAGAGCGGCTGTGGCGGTCCGGGAAAGGCCCCCAATCGTGTGAATCAGGCCCAAACCATAAAAACCAAGGCCCGGAAGAAACTTATAATGCACAAAATACTGGATTTTTGCCTTATTTTCGTCGTCTTCCGCGTAATTTCGGCGAATAGACAGGACTTGGCCCGTATCTTCGGCCACAGTCACGATATACGGCAGTTTTATGCCGGTTTCCTCGCCATCTTCGCCCTTATCTTCAAAGCCAGGGAGGTCTAATTCGGCGTGAAACTCCAAAATCGTGGTGTCATAGTCAATATTTGACGGCTGCTGCCCCTGAATCTTGTCGATTTCCTCAACAATTTCGTTCTGATCCTGCTGCATCGCAGAAACTGGGACATCTCGGTAGAAACCAGACACCTGAAGCTTGCGAAGCTGGTTCATCGGCATCGAAATGACGTTGGTTATGCACGGACAAGTCTCCAGACTGCTGGTGTTGTACGGCACAACCAGGTTTTCTGCCGGGACAAAGCTACTAACCACGCGGTTTAGCGCCTCATCAAAGTAAACTTTCTTGAATGTTGACCCCGCCAAAGGCAAATAAAACAGCATTTGGTCAAACTCTGGCGTGTATTCCTCCATCACGTTGGTGATGTAGTAGTTCATGAACTCTTTGACACGCCGAGCCTGTGCTTCCTTGTCTCGGGTAATGCTTCCAACCACAGCGGTCCTTACAGGCCCTGTGGGCGGCAGCATCTCGTTAAAGGCTTGAGCTTGGAACTGGGTAGCGGCTTCGGCTAAAAGCGGGTGTGTGACGCCTGTAGCGCCTCTGAAGGGCTCGGACCGCTCCTCATAGTTAAAGCCCAGCATCTCCAGGCCCTTGGAATAAGCGTCTTCCCAGTCCTGACGAGAGGCTTTGTTTGAGTCGTACTCGCTCAACAGGTCGTTGGCAACCGCGCCAAGCTCACCCATGTCCATCTCTTCGGCCAGGTTGCGACCAAAATCGCCCTCGTCTATCAAATCAGCGCCAGGATCAAAGTCAACTATGACCCCACCGTCTTCTGTCTCTTCGATTTCAATGTCGAGGCCCTCTCTTGGTGCATTTGCCAACGCCCCAGGAACGGCTATTTCTACCTGCTCTTCAACGGTCAGCTCTACCGGCGCATCGCCCGTGAGCCGCTCTACCATTGATGTTACGCCTTCAGTACCGTTAGCCATTAATTATTCTCCGGGTCATACGGATTATTGCGTTGGTTTACCCCAAATATGTTGGGGTTATTCTCTATCGCCTCACCCCTAGTTCGACCTGTTCGTTGTGCGCTTCTTTGTCTAAGTGCTTCGATCTCTGGTAATAAAGCGTCGGGCGTAGAACTTCTTTCTATATATTCGGAATATTTAGTATCAAAATTGCGAACTCCTTCCACATATCCGTCCATACTGGGTTGGGTTCCATCTACCCCTAGCTCGTCATAAAGAGCAAATAAGTCATCTAAATATTCAGCAGGGACCATACCGTCGTTAGCGTAAGGCTGCGCGTCTATGACTTTTGGACCGCCAGGGGCGTTCATTTTAACATCCGTTGTTATAATCGAATTCCCGTTTGAATCTCTTAAAGAGAAAACTTGCGTTTCACCTCTTTTAAATTCTCGTGTGCCACCACCAAAAGCGCTGTAGTCCGCTTGATCCCCATATCCTTTTATAGAATTACTCATTAAAGCACTTTCTATCTCTAAAGATTCTGGTGTTGTTAATCGATACCACGCATTCTGGTTTTCCCCAATCCCGGTTTCAATAAATTTTTCTGCCCCTGACTCGGGTCCTATTTTAAGTTCTTTTGATATCATGTTTCCCCGCTCTACCGGGCCAAACAATCCTCCTATGCCTTCCTGTCCCATACGACGTTGAGCTTCCGAGCTTACTTCTTGAGCCACCCTTCTTTGCTCAATTTGAATTGGTGAGCGAAGCATCTTGCTGGCCGATTCAACAACTAAGTCCGGGAAAGATAGGCTTTTTATCTTGTTTTTTGGAAGCTTACTGATGCCTTCTGCTAAAAGAGCTGGGCTTAAAAAATCAAGGCCGCCTATAGCAAAATAATCAGGCTCTATGTCATAAATTACTTCACCTTCTTGTATCGCCCTTTCATAAGCGGCGCGACCTGGAAAATCGCTGGGTTCTCCTGAAGCTCTTAATATTGGGTTCAATCCTCGCGAACTATACCCAGGTATAGGCTGAACACTCGCATCAATTGTTGGCTCCATAAAGGCCAATTCCATTGGCCTTAAAGGAACTGAAGACCTAAATCTGTCTATCTCCAACGCCTCCTCTAAATCAAACTCCGGGGACGTGCTAGTTGTATACCTTACGCCGGTTATTTTTTCCGGGTCCACGCCCTGATCTACCATTCGCTGATATTGTGCAATAGGGTCTCGCAAACTGGATGGCGTTGATGGGCTAGTGCGTATGTTACCGCCCGTCGTTAAAGGCATATAATCTTCATTTTCATAAACCGTCCGGGTGATATTTGTAGAGCGATCATATGCTTCTTCAAAGTTTCTAAGAGCCTGTTCGCGGCTCGGGTCTGAGGTAAAACGGAGATACTCTAAAGCGTCCTCAAGTCGTCCTTTTGACATGGCGTCTTCTGGTCCCGATGGCGCTATGTCTCCAGCAATCATTCTTTGACGCAACCTATCATCCGCTGTGCCAAACTCCCCGCTAAAATATTTTTCTGCCTTCTTCAGAACATCACCAACGACACCTAAATCGGTGTCGGCAAGGTTTTCTTCTAAATTCCCTTTTAACATAGCGTAGTATTGCGCCATGTTCGTGGGGTCCTCTGCGAGATCACGGACATCTGGGTCCAGGTCAATTGACTCTTTTGGACGCATTATGCGGCCTTTGGGAGACATTGCCATGCCAAGAGCGAAACCATCAACGGCTGGTCCAAACGCCGTTCCACCACCCATCGTTTCGAAGGCCGTTTCAACGACCTCCTGGTCGCTTACCGGAACCCCCCGAAGCGCAGCTCCTGGAGCAGACATGGCTTTAAGGAAATCATAAATCAACGCAGGGGTGGCTAACTCTCGCTCATCACCTGGACCGTAGGCCACAGGCAAGAAAACTCCTCTGTCTAAACCTGGCTCAAGACCTAACGTTTCATAGACGTTACGCTCCAAAGGAGACGCCTCTGCAAGGCGTTGTTGAAGCCGTTCCTCATCTAATCTCCGTTGAGCAGCTTCAAGAGATTCTTGCACTGACACCTGCCCGCCATTTTGAAAGGAGGGCATCGCTTTTTTTGTTCTTTTAAAAAAGTTAGCTCGTCGCTCGCGATCTAGGTCTGGCAAAACAGGGCCCCCGTCTTGATAACGGGCCATCACAGCAGAGCGGGCTTCTTTTTCCGCGCAATCAGGACAACAAGGTTTATCTTCGGCCAAAATTCATACCCGCCTTGTTCAATAACATTCTATTCACAGCGCCTGCCCGACGCTCCATCAACGAGCCAATGCCATCACTGGACTCGGCCACACCGCCACGGGCAAAAAGTCCCAGTGGTTCTGTCGGCTGCTCCGGCTCCTGACCAAAGGTCAACGGGTTATACCGAGGCTGAGATATAGGCTCTGTTGGTCTAACCGGAAAATTTCTTGAAACGTCCGGTATGTTTATGCCAAACCGGTCTTCAAACGGCGTAATCGCCGCCTGACCAAACGTCGGTGCATCCTGTGGGCCCACGCCAAACTGCTGCGTATAACGCTCCAACCGCTCCATAGTCTCGGGCCGCTGCTCCAGGCCCTGTGCCGGACGGAATCCTAAAACGTCAAAAGCAGCCGCTATGTCCCCTGGCCTACGACCGGCCAAGTAAGGCTCTGTAGCAGGAGCAGGGAGGATCGAATACGGGTCATAGTCCGGCTTGTCAAACTCAACCAGGACGTCGTCTCGGGTTACAAAATCTGCTGCACCTGGAATTAGGCCGGTGGGAGGAGTTAAACCCCCATTACCACCCGGCTGATCGGTTACACATCGTGGATCATTGGGATATAGGCTGCAAAAGCTGGTTTTAGAAACGCACTGTCCGCCATCGTCAATAAACCCCGCCGGACATTCGGTGACGCAATTGCCATTGGCGTCTTTTACCTGACCTTCGGGACACGAACCGTCACCAGTGATTAAGGAAATACACGCTCCTAATACTTTAACAAAACCGGGAGGACAGTCTTTAGCACATATTGAAGGGTTGTCACGAGCGTAAACTTCGTTATCACAAGGATCGTCTTTTTCACCGCATATTTGCGGATTAGCAGCAGCGTAAGCCGGATCATTACAATCTTGACTTGTTCCACCGCATATTTGCGGATTAGCAGCAGCGTAAGCCGGATCATTACAATCTTGACCTTCCCCACCACATATTTCCGGGTTTAAAGCGGCATAAACAGGGTTTAAACAACCTTCAAGAGTGACGTTAGGACATTTGTCCGGGTTGGCCGCAGCGTATCCCTCTACGCATTCGCAAGGATTCTCTTCAGCATATAACGGATTGCTGCAATTCTGCTCATCTCCACCTTGACCACATATTTCAGGATTAGCAGCAGCGTAAACAGGGTCTAGACATCCCGTTAAACCAACAGAAGGGCATTTGTCTGGATTCTGTTCAGCGTAACCCTCTACGCATTCACAAGGGTTCTGTTCAGCATATAACGCATTGCTACAATTCTGCTCATTTTCACCGCCACCATTAGTAATTATGACCGTGCCGGGATCAGCAGCGCATACATCCGGATTTTCTGCTGCATATTCGGCATCGCACTCACAGGGGTGTAACAGCGCATATTCTCGGCTGGAGCAGTCTTGAACAGTTTCACCACCGCCGTTGCCGCCGTTAGTTTCATCACCGCCGTTAGTTTCACCACCGCCGTTAGTTTCACCACCGCCGTTAGTTTCACCACCGCCGTTAGTTTCACCACCGCCGTTGTCACCTTTGCCACCACCAAAAATAACTGCGCCAATACCACCTAAAACGTCATAAATTGAACCATCTTCACGGCTCTCTCCGGTGGAATATATCTTATCGTCGTCCTTTTCTATGTCATCCAGGACTTGCTTGACATCCTCTTCTGTAGCTCCGGTGGCTATCTCGATGTCTTCCATCGTCAAGCCGGCTTCAGCGGTCTTGCCCAAAACTTGTGTAATACCGCGAGAATCACCCGCTCCGTAAACTTTTTCAGCAGCGTCAATCACATCGCCCAGGTTTTCCCTGTTAACGTTGCCAATCTTCGCCATTTCCGCGTCAAATTGAGCATCTTTGCTTTGAGCAATGTTGCCAATCGAACCTTCGGCGCTGGTTCCTTTAAGATCACCAGCAAGTTCAGAAAGAGACTTGTTGTATTGGTCCTGACTGGACGGAATATTGGGGTCAAACGTGGGCCGTGGAGGTTGACCCAGACCGGCTGCGGCAGCCAGCGTGTCGGCATAATCGGCAGCAAAGGCACGATTAAACACGTCTTGAAAGATTTGTTCGCCTTTTGAGGCACCAAAAGGACCAGAAATCTGGTTTTCGTTGCCCTGTGATGCGCTTATAAGGTCGTCAACGGTTCCACCTAAGAATGGATCGTTGTCGTATATGCTGGTAAGACCCGCAGACTCTTTTAAAGCCTCTTCAAGCAGGTAATCGTTAAGCTCGGCTCCCGCTTCCTTCAGTTCTCTGTCTAATACCGACATTATTTGTTACCCATAGTAACGAAAGGCCCGTGAGCCGTGATCCGTGTCCTCCCAATCATCAGTCGGGAGCTGTACAAAGTTACCCTGACGATAACGCATCAACGCCTGCGTGGTGCTGTCCACCAGGTCGTCATGCTCACCGTTAGGAAACGCTGCACATTCTTCGATCAACTCATGCGCCCACTGGGTATCTGGGGCCCAAACCATTCCCGCTTCTAGCAACGGGGCGATAGAATGCACTCTCGTGACCTTATCATTGCCCCGAGATGGCGTAAAGTTTACCACAGGAATCCCCATATTCCGAAGCTCGTGCGTCAGCGGCATACCCGAAGCCTTCGCCTCAACTATCACCGTCTCCGGCTCCCAGTACCGCCACTGCTCATACGCTATGCTTTTTAGCTCGGGGAAGTCCCAGCGGCCCTTCTGGCTGTCCAGGAGGATCAGATTCGGCTGAGTGCCCTCATCAGGGTAAAAAACGCCCCACGTCGTAATCGCGCTGTAGTCCGCCGTCTCGCGCTTAGAAAAGGCCGTGTCGTAGCTCTGGATAACGTACGAAAGCTTCGGAATGCCCTCCCGCTCCCACACGTTCCACCACTCACGCTTCAAAATACTGTTGTCGTCACCCGTCGGCTGCTGCTGATACTGCGCGTTCCACTTGCTCGGCGGAATCGACGCCTTAACAGAGATCAAATCCTCCAAAGACCAGTATTCGGGCCAAACCGGCTTGCCGGAGGGTAATTCCATAGGAAATTCAACAACTTCCCACTGGTCAGCGTTCTCGTCCCGAGCCATCTGACGCATCAATTGCCCCGTCAAATCCTTCTCAGACCAACGGGTCATCACCAATACTATCGATCCACCCGGCTGGAGACGCTGTCTCGGGCCCCCGGTGTACCAGTCCCACGCATCATCAAACCCCGCATTCGACATAGCAGTCTGCTCAGAATGGGGATCGTCGATAATACATAAATCAGCACCACGACCAGCCAGATTACTGCCAACACCAACAGCGTAATACATACCACCGCGAGCCGTGTCCCACCGCCCACTAGCCTTAGAATCCGCAGCCAACTTCGCTTCAGGAAAAATATCAAGATAATCCTCCCGCTCCAGCAAGTTCTTCACCTTACGACCAAAACCCACCGCAAGCTCCGTGGTGTGCGTCGCCTGGATAATCTTCATCGCAGGATTCTTCCCAACCATCCAGGCAGGAAACAAAAAACTCGCAAACTCACTCTTGGTATGACGAGGCGGCATATTCACAATCAACCGCTTCAACTCGCCCCGCGCCACACGCTCAAGCTTCTCAGCAATAATCCGATGATGCTCACCGGCAATAAACTCCGGCCAGACCGCCTTCACAAAGTCCAGAAAGTTAGTCTGACACGCCTCAATGCGCTCAAGCTGCGCCAACCGCAACTCAAGTTTAAGTAGGTGTTCGTCAGTTTCTGTAGCTAATTCAGTCACTTATCCCAAAGTTCTCGGTAGTCCAAAACTGCCCGGTCCAGGAAAATAGGGGTCTGTGGGCCGTGAAACGCGCCCATCACATTAAAAGTAAAGTACTCATAAGCCTCTTCACGCTCCATGTCCACCGCACCGTCCATAATAATATCAACACACTTCTCAATGTCGTAGATCAGAATAGGTCCCCCATCCTCGTCCACAGTCATGCCGTGGGCCGTGCCCACTATAGCATCGTCAAATCCATCAGCTTTCAGGTATTGCGCTTCATCGTACATGGCCCACGGGTCCTCTTGTTTATGTGATTTTATTATACATTGGTAAATTTTTTTATGAAATTATTTTCTGCTTAATTGTTTGTGACAAACATGCACAAGCTCCTGTCTGACAGACGGCACCGCCACAACATCCCCACCAATTATCTCACGGAATCCTAACCATCTACTCTAGCCTCTATTCCGGGACTCCTACACACACGCCCCCCCGCCAAATTGGCCTTTGGCCAAAAAAAGGCGGGCGGGGGGGCGTGTCCCGCTTTGTGGGACACGCGGCGCCATTTGGCTGCGTGGGGTCAGGTCGCACAGTCAGATCAGCGGGCACAAAAAAGCCCAGTCGGGACTGGGCTTTGGTTTGGGGTCGGCAGCCCGAAGGCTGCCAGGTGTGGAGCAGGTTAATTGTCGGTGTCAGTTACCTGGGTGATTGTCGCACCAGTTATTTGATCCGAGAAAAATTTATAGCTAAGATCTTTTATTGTTAGCGGGTCACCAGATACATATCGAAAACCCTCTGGTCTATCGTCTCTCTCCATCTCAGTTATCTTACGAGCGATATCCAATGCATGCGATAAGGCTTTGGCTTCTTTTGCGGTCAACTCTGAGGTAGTTATATTTTTCATAATGCATTCTCCACGAATATTTAAATATTTAAGTTTTCATGGGGAGCGCTGCTCCCCATGCACATAAGTATCTTATACTTCGGCCCGCCGGTCAAGCTCTTGTTGGATAAAATTGCGAAAGCTCGCGCCTATCATCCAAAGCAGAAAGTCGGGGTTCTGGTCGCCCCCGACCAGAGATGCCTGGACAAAGGCCCGCAGCTCCTCGGTCGTATTGTATCCGGCTATCATCATTTGCTTCTCACCCTCGGGTCGGTGCCCGACCCCCGCGAATAGCCAATCGATTTGATTCTCCATCGGTCACCCCAGTAAAAAAATTAAGACAGTCAGGAAATACCAGAACGTGACCGCTCCTAGAGCAGCGGCCACGAATCCCAATCCAAGTAGAAATTTATGCATTGTCCATCTCCAACATTTCTTCGAGTTGATCCAGTACCTTCTGGCGATTGCCGCGCAGCCCCAACTCATCCTTAATAATTGAGTAGCACGTCCGACCGCGACTCACTTGAATCCCCTTCATTTCAAGCTTCAGTCCATGCTTCAGGGTAATCAGTCTGGCCAGAGGGATTTGATCTCCAGTGATAATCATTATTGATACCTCGCGTATTTGTTGGGGCGATTGGCTCGAACTGCCATTCGCTGAAGATGCTTCAGACTGGTCCGCAGATTCTTGACCTGCATCTCCAGATCGTGAATCTCATCGTCATAGGTCGGGACTTCATCCTCGATCAGATACCATATATCCATCGGCGACATGTTATTGATCCTGTCATCGATCACGGTCTCCAGTTCGCTGTCATCGATATCAAACTCTAGGCTTTCGACTTGTATTCTCATCGTTTAAATCTCCACGTTTCAATGAATGAGTGCCCAGTGTATGCGACTGCTATGTGCATGTCAACTATCCCCCACCCCCTGCGGGGGTCGTTTCACTTGGGGGATAAAAAAACCCGCCCCCTCTCGAGGGCGGGTTCGCCGATCCGCGAGTCCAGGGCAAAAACGGGATAACCCCGACCCACGGCTCACGGCTCACTGCCCGTGGAGTGGCAGTGATCAGGCCGCTATGCGGCCCAATTCTCGCGCCTCCCGCGCATACTCGGAAAGCGTCTTATCCGCGGTAAAATACAGGTCTCGCTCGACCACCTCAACCCCCGCGCCATGCATCCCGAAACGCAGCCCCTCAAGCTCGGACTGGGAAACATAACCCAATTCAGGAAAGCCCATGCCCAGATCGCAAAGGCCAAACAGGGTGTCGTCGTCGATCCGCTCCGAGATCAGCCAAGTACACGCGCCGCCCCCAAATAATTTAACGACCGGTCGGCGCGTGGATTCGTCCGCGCTCGCGTTAGCCGCGAGCGCCTTTTCGATTTCTTTTGTAAACAGTTTCACGCTGTCACCCCCATCCCGCGCAACCGCGCCGGCAATACTAGCTCATCATTGCACAAGTCGCAGGCGCGACCAGTGTCGTTAAACTCCCCGCCGCCCAAAGGCCACGGGTTATTGCCATCGAACCATTCGATGGCTCGGTTGCCCGCGCTCGCGTTGGCCGCGAGCGATTGATCACAGATA
>Ga0181556_1000255_pt1 | contig 57878 bp, 60 predicted proteins | sample 011ome_14_FD_148651 | JGI IMG/M metagenome (GOLD analysis project Ga0181556, IMG submission 148651) | Coastal salt marsh microbial communities from the Groves Creek Marsh, Skidaway Island, Georgia - 011505AT metaG (spades assembly) | ecosystem: Environmental > Aquatic > Marine > Intertidal zone...
GCTGTTGCGTTCCCGAACAAATTCTGTGTCGAAATCGGAATATTTATACATGCTCTGTCAGCTCTTGTTTGCCATGGTGGTAATTGGAGGGGCCAGTTGCGCGAAACGCTTCGCGAAAATGGGCGGGCTGAATTTCGCCATCGATGAAATGCACATCGGCCAGATACACGCCAACGGCGACATCCGTTTGGTTGTGCGCCAAATCCAGCCGCGATTGGGCGCGTTCTGCGGTGTCAAAGACCTGCGCTGATCGCAGATCGCGCACCCATGCCCCCCATGGATCCAGATATATGACATCCCCCAAGGTCAGATGATTTGCGGTGATCACTTTGAATATCGTTTTACGTGACATTATGCAGTTTCCTTTTGTGTAAGCGGCAGGCTGGCCGCATCGCGCGGCTGTAGCCCCAAAAAGATCAGGGCAGGCCCAGCAATAGCACCGGATTGAAACATATGGGCCAAACGGTCCAATGTGACGGATGTGATGGTTTGATCTGCGCGTGATGCATTTTCGATGATGGACACGGGCGTATCTGCGCGCGCGCCATGCATTAACATGCGCCCCTGAATAAAGCGGGACGATTTTTTCCCCATATAAATCGCGGCCACCTGATCCCGACCTGCAAGGCTGGTCCAATCATGATCGGCAAACCCTGCCATGTCATGGCCCGTCAGAAATCGTACTGATGTATTGCGCCCCCGTTTGGTCAGTGATTGACCGATGGCGGCGGCCGATGCCGAGGCCGCAGTGATACCAGGCACGATGTGCCAGCCGATATCATGTGGCGCCAGTGACTCAATCTCTTCGTCTAGGCGGCCAAAAACGGTGCAATCGCCGCCCTTAAGCCGGACAACATAATCGCCCTGCTGTGCATGCGTTACGATCAATTTGTTGATTGTGTCCTGATCGACCGATGGGCCAAACCCCGTTTTGCCCACATCAATCATGCGCGCTTCGCGGCGGGCCAATTCCAAAATGCCTGTGCCGACCAAACGGTCATAGATCACCACATCCGCGCGGTCCAATTCTTTGCGCGCTTTCAATGTCAGCAATTCCGGATCGCCCGGACCCGCGCCGACAAAGGCCACATGGCCCACTGCATCAACAGGGTTTTGGTGGCGCTTGAATAATTGTTCCAATGCGCTTTGCACCGCCTCTTTGCCCAGTGTTAGGGCGCGTGGGCCGATCGTGCGGTAATATTCACCCCAAAATTTGCGCCGCGCTGGGCCCATGGGGATCTGATCTGCAATGGCGCGAAATGGTTTGGCGACTTGGGCCAAAACGCCTAAATTGGGGTCCAGCTGTTCCTCAAGGTGGGCCTTGATCTGACGGGCCAAGATGGGGGCTGTGCCCTCTGTCCCGATTGCGATGGTGACGGGGTCACGATCCACAATTGCAGGCGTGATAAAGGCGCTGGCGGCAAGGTTATCAACCACATTCGATAATACACCCAGTTTTGCGGCCAATGCGGCCTGTTCACGGTCCAGTGCGTCATTATCATGTGCTGCGTAAAACAATGCCGCGCCAGAAATATCATCGGCCAGTACATGACGGTGATGCAGTGTAATAACATTCGCCTGCGCCAGTGCGATCAAATCATCCACAGGGTTGGGGTGATACACATGAATATCCGCAGATGTTTTTCGCAACAAACGCAATTTGGCCAAGGCCGTTTCCCCACCGCCACAGACCACGATTTTTTGATTTTCAACATTCAGATAAACAGGAAAGTGGTTCATAGCGGTCGTCCTTATATATTTTGTGCGACTAATATAGAACAATGTTCCATATTTAGGCTATATACCTTGCAAAATAAGGAATATAGTTCTAATTATTCGTCAATAAATCCGAATTTCCCAAAATCGCAGGTGAAACCGAAATGACCGTCCGAATAAATGATATGGATCGAAAAATATTATCCGAGCTGCAAAGCGATGCCAGTCAGTCCCTAGATGAAATTGCGCGCAAAATTGGCAGTTCCAAGACGCCCGTCTGGAACAGGATTCGCAAAATGCGCGAGGCAGGGATCATCAAAGATACGGTCGCCCATCTGGATGCCGAAAGTTTGGGGTTTGATGCGTGTTTTTTCGTATTGGTGCGCACCAGCGAACACGAAGCCGCCTGGCAAGAGGCATTTTTGAACGCCCTACGCAAACGCCCCGAGGTACAAGAGGCACACCGCCTAGCCGGCGACATTGATTATATCCTAAAGGTACGCGTGCAAAATGCGCGGGCCTATGATGTGTTTTACCAAGCCTTGATATCCGAGGTTAAAATTCACAACGTCACCGCCCTGTTATCGATGGAGGAAATCAAATCGACCACCGCGCTGCCCCTGTGATGGTTCATTTCACAAGGTAACGGGCAAACCCGTCAATCCGTGAAAATGATAGATATCGGCATATTCAGGTGTCACGGCCATTTGTAAATTGGGACAGCGTTCAAACAAAATTGGGATGGCAATTTGCAATTCCAATCGCGCCAGTGGTGCGCCCACGCAAAAATGGATGCCACCGCCAAAGGCTGTGTTTTTCTGAACCCGCCGTGTGGGATCAAACACATCGGGTGCATCCCACCGTGCAGGATCGCGGCCTGCTGCGCCAAAAACCAATGCAACCTGTTGCCCCCGTTCGATGACCGTATCGCCCAAGGGGATCGATTCATAGGCAAAGCGCGTAAACATATGCAACGGCGGGTCATACCGCAGGATTTCTTCGACGGTGCCGTCGATGTGATCCGGGCTTAACCACGCAGGATTGCAGCCGTGTTCCAACAGGGTTTTTATACCATTTCCCATGGTATGGACTGTTGCCTCATGTCCTGCGTTCAACAGTAAAATACAGGTGGTGATCAATTCATCTGTGCTTAGCTTGTCGCCGTTTTCTTCGGCGGCAATCAGATGTGTGATCAGGTCGTCTTGGGGGGATTTGCGTTTTTCATCGATATAGCTGTGCATGAAATCGCGAAACGCGATTGAGGCGGCGATGGCACGATCTTCAAGCGCGCGGGTGCGGCGCGCTTGGTACATCAGGACCATATCATTTGACCAGCGCAATAAATCAGGGGCCATATGTTCTGGTACACCTAGCAATCGGGCAATGATGATTACGGGGATTTGTGTGGCATAATGGGACAGTAAATCACAGCCGTCGCGGGGCATATCATCAATCAGATCATGGCACAGCTGGGCAATTTCGGGCCCCAATGCTGCAATCCGGCGCGATGTAAAGGCGCGTAAAACCAGACCGCGCAGCCGTGTATGGCGCGGAGGTTCCAATTCCAGCATGGAATGTGCTTCGATATCATAAAACGGGGCCAGATGGGGCGCTATGTCGGGTGCGAAATCTGGCATTGCTTCGCGGCCTAGGCGTTTATCCTTTAGCAAGGCCGCGATCTGATCATGCGCGAAAACGGCGGCCATGTTATAGTCGTGCCAAAACACCGGTTCCCCATGGGCCAACATGCGGGCATAGAATGGGTATGGGTTTTGTACAAACTCTGGGTCTGTGGGTGATTGTGTAATGCTGCGCATGGGCTGTCCTTTCGCTATGGTCAATTCATACCAAGTCGCGTTAGATTGCAATTCATGTTTGGCACACGACCTAAGTTTATTTGGGCCTATGGGGCATTAATCACCGCGGCACTGGCAATTGCGGCGGCTGTCTGGCATTTGGGCTATGTGCGGGCCGTTGAACAAACGCACGCACGCGCGCAGTCTGATCTAGCCTTGGCATCGGATCGATTGCAGGCGCAGTTGCAGCGATACCAAGAGGTTGCCGTTTTAATGGCCAATCACCCCGTTTTGGCGCGTCTGACCCATCCTGATGCGTCCCCCCAAGATCAACAAGCCGCGCGCGATGTATTGCGGGCAGCGGCGGATAAAACGGGGGCGGTCACGCTGACCTATGTCGCAGTGGATGGTACCATTCTGGCCTCGGCCACACCGCAGGTGTCGCGCGCGATTGCTGCTGCCCCGCATTATCGGCGTGCTTTGACGGGTGCGCTGGGTGTTGGGCATGGCGATGACCCAGTGTTTGGCAAGCGCGTATTTTACTATGCCTCGCCTTTTTTCGGGTCAAAACGTGGTGTGCGCGCGGTTTTGATCGTGACGGTTGATGTCGACCGGATCGAAGCCCGCTGGCGCGGGACACGGCCCACGGTGTATTTCGTGGACCAAGGTGGTCATGTGTTCATTTCCAATCGATCAGAACTGTTGGGTTGGCTGCGCGATCAGGACGAAGTTGGGCTGCATCCGCCACAAAAATCAGCAGGGTCCGATTTTGCATCCCACCTGGTGGCCGGACAGTTTGAGGTGTGGTCCCTGAATTGGGGGCCATATGTGCCAAAGCGTGCGCTGCATATTTCCAGCAATTTGCCCACCATCGATATGCGCGCCGAAGCTTTGGTTGATTTGTCACCTGCGGTGCGGGTTGCGTGGCTGCAATCGTTTGGAGTTGGGGCCACAGTTGTGTTGTTTGGCGTTGTTTTTGTGTTTGTGTGGTATCGCCGCGCTGCTTTGGCCCAAGAAAACATCGAATTGGAACAGCGCGTATCCGAACGCACAGCGGAACTGTCCATTCTAAACCAAAACCTACGCAGCGAAATTCGCGAACGCCAAGAGGCCGAAGCCGCCCTAAAACAGGCACAATCTGATTTGGTGCGGGCTGGCAAACTGTCGGCGCTGGGGCAAATGTCGGCGGGGATCAGTCACGAATTAAACCAGCCGCTTATGGCCATTCAACAATATGCAACGAATGCACGCACGTTTTTATCGCAGGACAATCCGCAGATTGCAGGTGATAATCTGGATCACATTTCGAACCTGTCACAACGCATGGCGCGCATTATTAAAAACTTGCGGGCTTTTGCGCGAAACGAACACGAACCCGTTGGGCAGGTCGATGCGGTCGCGGTTGTCGATAGCGCCATCGAACTGATGTCTGTGCGTTGTAAACAAGATGGCATCAACCTGCATTGGGTGGCGCCGGCCATGCCTGTTTTCGTTGTGGCGGGCGAGGTGCGATTGGGGCAGGTGATTGTGAACCTGATTTCCAATGCAGCAGACGCCATGGCGCAGTCAAAGTCGCGCGCGATTACGATCACGCTGACACCTTCAGGGGCCGATAATCAGCCTGTGGTTTTGTCTGTTGCTGATACGGGCCCCGGAATTGACGAGCCAGAGAAAATCTTTGATCCGTTCTACACCACAAAATCTGTGGGGCAGGGCGATGGCATGGGGCTGGGATTATCCATTTCTTATGGTTTAATCCAAAGTTTCGGCGGTGACATCCGTGGGGAAAACACCAAAGAAGGCGCAATTTTTTCGATTGATTTGAAATCATGGACGGGTACACAGGACAAATGAAACAGGTGTTGTTGGTTGATGATGACGCCGCCGTACGCAATGCGGTGGCACAAACGCTAGAGCTGTCCGATTTCGATGTGATAACGGCCGGATCCTTTGTCGAGGCCAAGGATCAAATCACCAAAAATTTCGCGGGTATCATTTTGTCCGATATTCGTATGCCGGGGCGGGATGGGTTTCATTTGTTGGAATACACCAAATCGGTCGATCCCGAATTGCCTGTGGTGTTTTTATCTGGCGAAGGCGACATTCCCATGGCGGTGCGCGCGGTTGGCATGGGCGCATTCGATTTTTTGGAAAAACCTTGTAGTCCGGCAGACATGATTTCGGTTTTACAACGTGCGATTTCTGCGCGATCAGTGGTGCTGGAAAACAGGGCACTGATGCACAAAATACAAACGGCGGATCCGGCTGCGCGTTTGATTTTTGGCGTGTCCGAGGCATCAGAACAGTTGCGCAAAAACATACGTTCCGTTGCGGGGGTCGAAACCGAGGTTTTGATCACTGGCGCGCCGGGCACCGGTATTTCCAAAGTGGCCGAAGTCCTGCACCTGAGTTCGCCGCGATCCAAGGGGGCATTCCAAAAACGCGCCTCAGAACAATTGACGCGGGACGGATTGGGCGAAGTCTTGGCCCAATGTGAACATGGCGGGGTGTTTTTCGATGCCATCGAGCAAATGCCACGCGATACCCAGCTGATGTTGCTGGATCATATGGAAACAGGTGATCGCATGCCGCGTATAATGGCCGGTACAAATCTATCAGTGACGGACTTGGACCAGTCGCGCGCATTGGTAGAGGATTTGTTCTATCGGTTTAGCGCGCTGCCAATTCGGATTCCATCGTTGTCAGAACGCCCCGAAGATATACCAGTGATGTTTCGCCACTATGTCGCCCAAGCCGCTGAACAGTCTGGAAAACCCATCCCCAGCATCGGCCCCGAGGTGATCGGTCCGTTGATGGCGCGCGAATGGCCGGGTAACGCCCGATCCTTGATGAGTGTGGCGATGAAATTCGTGCTTGGAATTGCGGATTTTAGCCAAACAGACATTGATGATACCTTGGGGCTTGCCCAGCAGATGGCGCAGGTCGAAAAGGCGCTGATTGCCGATGCACTGCGTAAATCAAATGGCCGTGTGGCTGAGGCGATAAAAATCCTAAAGCTTCCACGCAAGACATTTTACGACAAATTAAACAAACACGGGATTCGCGCGGAAGATTTCCGATAGACTGTGTGGAAATCCGCACAAACCCGATATTGTGGCGTGCGAAATTTCGCACAATGTTTATCGGGATCTTTGTGGGTTGCATTAGGAATGATTTGTAAGTAACTGATAATTATTATTTTATTTTATTTTTATCGAGTTGTGAATTCTGTGTTTGCAACCGAAGTTGTCTAAGTTTCTAGTGTTGCCAGCCCGAAATGGGACCAATGGAAACGGGAGGATATTCCATGAAACTATTTACCGCTGCTTTGACAGCCCTGACCCTGACTGTGTCAGCCGGTGCGGTTTCTGCTGCTTGTGATGACGGCGAAATCGTAATCAAACTAAGCCACGTAACAAACACTGACAAGCACCCCAAAGGGATTGCTGCCTCTTTGTTGCAGTCGCGCGTGAACGAAGAGATGAACGGCAAAGCCTGTATGGAGGTTTTCCCGAACTCAACCCTATATAACGATGACCAAGTTCTGGAAGCATTGTTGCAGGGCGACGTTCAAATGGCCGCCCCATCTCTGTCAAAATTCGAACAGTTTACCAAAGTGTTCCGGATTTTTGACCTGCCATTTATGTTCAAAAACATCAATGCTGTTGACGAATTCCAAAACTCTGAAACTGGTCAAGCGATGAAAGAATCCATGACACGTCGTGGTTTGTTGGGTCTGGCATTCTGGCACAACGGCATGAAGCAAATGTCAGCAAACAAAGCGCTGAACTTGCCAACTGATGCGAACGGCCTGAAATTCCGCGTTCAGAATTCTGAAGTTTTGAAAGCACAAATGGCAGCCTTGGGTGGTTCGCCCCAACCAATGGCATTTTCCGAAGTGTACGGCGCGCTGCAAACAGGTGTTGTAGACGGCCAAGAAAACACATGGTCCAACATCTATGGCCAGAAATTCTTTGAAGTCCAAGATGGTATCACAGAAACCAACCATGGCATCATCGACTATATGCTGGTGACATCGGTTGATTGGTGGGATGGTCTGCCTGCGGACGTGCGTGATCAACTGTCAACAATTGTGACCGAAGTGACCGCGGCCCGAAATGCTGAATCAACAGCTGTGAACCAAGCAGCCAAGCAAGAGATCATCAATGCTGGTGGTGTGGTTCGTACCCTTGATGCAGATCAACGCGCAGCCTGGGTCGCCGCGATGAAACCGGTTTGGGAACAATTTGCGGGCGATGTTGGAACAGAAAACATCGACGCAGCACAAGCAATCAACGCGAAGCACTAATCGTGAATATCACCCGGCCATTTATCGATTTGGCCGGGTGAATTTTATCTTATCTGGGGGCATTGCCATGTCTGTGGACGATCAATCGCAAACGGGGTTTGCGAAATTTATCAATGAAATAGAAGAAACCTTTATCGCGTTGCTGCTGGGCGGCATGGTATTGATCACTTTTATCAATGTTGTATTGCGATATGGATTTAACACCGGCCTGATTTGGGGGCTTGAATCTGTTTTGTTTTTGTTTGCTTGGCTGGTTCTGTTTGGTGTGGCCTATGCGTTCAAGATCACTGCAAATCTAGGCGTTGATGCGGTTTTGAATATTGCGCCATCGCGCATCAAACGCATCATGATCCTTGCATCCTGTGCTGTATGTATCATCTATGCGGGTTTGTTGTTCAAAGGGGCATGGGATTACTGGGCAAATTTTGCCAACCTGCCGCAAACGACAGGGCGCTGGTTTCCAACTGGCTTCGAAGAGATGAAACGCACATCCTACCGTGCGTGGTATGAAACCATCGATATTCCGTTCCCCGAATTTCTGCGCTGGATCGAACCCCTAATGAACGAAGGCGAGCATTACGAAAAACTGCCGCGCTTTATTCCCTATGCCATGCTGCCATTCGGCGTGGGTCTGATGTTGTTTCGGATCATCCAAGTCACCATTCGCATCATCAAAGGCGATGCAGAAAACATAATTGTCAGCCACGAAGCAGAAGATGCCGTGGAAGACGCAAAACACCTAAATCAAGAGGCCTAATCCATGTCAGTCGCAATTTTATTTGGGATGATCATCGCGCTGTTGCTGATCGGTGTCCCGATCGCCGTGGCCTTGGGGCTATCGTCGATTGTGTTTTTATTGGTGCTCAGCGATACATCGCTTGCCTCAATCGCGCAGTCGTTTTTTCAGGCGATGGCTGGTCATTATACTTTGTTGGCCATTCCATTCTTTATTTTGGCATCCACCTTTATGTCGACAGGCGGCGTGGCTAAACGGATCATTCGGTTTTCCATCGCGCTGGTCGGTCATTTCCGCGGGGGATTGGCGATCGCGGGCGTGTTTGCCTGTATGATGTTCGCAGCCCTGTCAGGGTCGTCACCAGCCACGGTTGTGGCGATTGGATCCATTGTGATCGCGGGCATGCGCCAAGTGGGCTATACCAAGGATTTCGCCGCAGGTGTAATCGCAAACGCCGGTACCTTGGGCATTTTGATCCCGCCGTCCATCGTGATGGTGGTCTATGCATCGGCCACGGATGTGTCTGTGGGCCGGATGTTTCTGGCAGGGGTCATTCCCGGCTTGATGGCAGGCACCATGTTGATGCTGGCCATTTGGGTGATTGCGCGGATGCGCAACCTGCCCAAAGGCGAATGGAAAGGCTGGGGAGAGGTCCTGTCATCCGGACGTGATGCCATTTGGGGCCTGTTTTTGATCATCATTATCCTAGGCGGGATCTATGGTGGTATCTTTACCCCAACCGAAGCCGCAGCCGTCGCAGCGGTCTATGCGTTCTTGATCGCAAACTTTGTCTATCGTGACATGGGCATATTTGCCAAAGTGGCCCCCAAAGGCGGCAATTTCGCAAGTATTTTCGTACTGGGCGGCGTTGCTTGGGGGATTGCAATTTGGCTGATGTTTGGTGTCGAATTGTCGACCGCCACCCTTTATGGTTTCGGTGTGTCCTTTGTCCTTGCCGTTATGGAAAGCTTGCGCAAGGGTAATATGCCTGTGCCTGCGCATATCGCCTCTGATATTGTGAAAATGCCATTGTCGATTGTGCACAAAGACACCCGTGACACCCTGTTCGAAGCAGGTAAAATGACCGTCACGCTGATGTTCATTATTGCCAATGCGTTGATCCTGAAACACGTTTTGACAGATGAACAGATCCCACAACAAATCACAGCCGCAATGCTGGATGCGGGCTTTGGCCCAATCATGTTCTTGGTCATTGTGAATGTGATTTTGTTGATCGGTGGTCAGTTTATGGAACCATCAGGTTTGATTGTGATTGTGGCACCTTTGGTGTTCCCGATTGCGATTGAATTGGGTATTGATCCGATCCATTTGGGGATCATCATGGTTGTGAACATGGAAATTGGGATGATCACGCCGCCAGTTGGTTTGAACCTGTTTGTGACATCCGGTGTGGCGGGAATGCCCATGATGAAGGTCGTGCGCGCCGCATTGCCATTCTTGGCGGTTCTGTTCGTGTTCTTGATTATGGTGACCTATATCCCGATCTTGTCCACGTTCTTGCCCACCTACTTTATGGGGCCGGAAATCATCACAAAATAAACGAAAGGCGCCCAGAATTTGGGCGCCTTTTCATTTGGAACTGTGTCCTATATCAGGCCTGTTCTAATGCCGTAACAATTGGGCCGAAATCTGCAGCTGTTAGGCTTGCACCGCCGACCAACGCGCCGTCGACATTGGCAACCGCGAATATATCGTTGGCATTCGATCCTTTCACGGATCCACCATATAACAAACGCATGTCGCGCGCGGTTGAGCCATGGGACACCAACAGCGTGGTGCGCATAAATTCATGTGCTTGTGCAATTTGATCCGTCGTGGGCACCAATCCGGTGCCAATTGCCCAAACCGGTTCATATGCAATCACTGTGTTTTCTGAATTCGCAGTGGCTGGAACCGAACCGGCCAATTGCGTGCCAAGCACATCCAAAGTTTGGCCCGCATCACGTTGGTCCAATGTTTCCCCAATGCAGATCACGGCGATCAGCCCAGCGTCATAGGCGGCTTGTGCCTTGGCGTTGATGTCTGCATCCGTTTCATTTTGATCTTGGCGACGTTCAGAATGACCGACGATCACATAGCTGGCGCCTATATCTGCAAGTTGTTGCGCTGAAATTTCACCAGTGTGCGCGCCCTTGGCTTGCATGTGACAATTCTGCGCCCCAATCGAAATGGTTTGCGTTGTTGATTTGGCTGAATGGATCAAGGTCGCGGGTGGACAAATCAAGATATCGACTGAGCTATCTTGGTGCGATTGTTCAAGGAGTTTAAGCTGGTTTAAGTCTGCCAGCGTTCCGTTCATTTTCCAATTTCCTGCAGCGAGCTTGCGCATCATATACCTTTCTGAACCATAATCACTTGAATCTGAGTTGTAACACAAGTAATCGGCATAGCAACAATGGTTCTGGGGTGGGGTGTGAAATGATACCAAGAATTGATTTTGCGAAAATTGTCCAGCGCGACAAGGATGCAATGGATCAGTTGCGATTGGCAATTCAAGAACACGGATTCCTAATTGTGTCCAATACAGTGATCAGCCCAGATACCATGCGTGCTGTGCTAAAATCATATTCTGAATTTTTCCACTTACCTGATGCGGAAAAACATCGCGTTAATATGGCCAAAACAGGGTCAAACCGCGGGTGGGGCGCATCACGTTCGGAACAGGTCGATCCAAACGCAAATCCTGACTATAAAGAAGTCTTTGACTGCGGATTTGAAATTCCCAAAACCGACCCATTGTCCAAACTGTCGGTCTATGCCCCAAACCTGTGGCCAGAGGTTCCACAAGATTTTCGGGCAACGATCAGCGCCTATTATGACCAAGCACAGGGTGTTGCACTGCATATATTGCGTGCAATTGCGCATGTCATGGGATTGGACCAAGAATATTTTGACGATAAATTTTCCAAGCCAATGGCGTTATTGCGTGGCAATTTTTACCCTCAACGTCCCACTTGGGCAGGCGAGCAGGATTTCGGCATTGCGGCCCACACTGACTATGGCTGTGTTACCTTGCTGGGAACAGATGGTGTTGATGGTCTTGAGGCGCAAACTATGTCGGGCCAATGGCTGCCCGTTCGCGCCGAGGTTGGGGAATTTATCATAAATTTCGGTGAAATGTTGCAAATGTGGACAGATGGCCAAGTACGCGCAACGCCACACCGCGTGCGCGGCACCACCCAAGAACGCATTTCTGTGCCGCTGTTTTTCAACCCAAATTACGATACGAATGTGGCACCGATTGGCGCTGAACAGGAAATATTAGCCGGCGAACATTTGGAAAAACGATTTAAACAGACCTATCTGCACCTAAAGGGCGCATAACTTACTCTGCAAATTTGATCGACTCTCCGCAGCCGCAAGCATCAACAACATTGGGGTTTTTGAATTTGAAACCGGCTTCTAGCAGGCCCGTTTCATAGTCAATTTCGGTCCCAAACAAAAACATCTGCGCCATGGGCGCGATCATCACGCAGGCCCCATCTTGTTCCACCACTTCGTCATGTGGATCAGCCTGATCGACATATTCCATGGTGTATTCCATGCCTGCGCAGCCGCCCTTTTTGACGCCTAATTTCAATCCTTTGTGGCCGCCTTTTTCCATCAGCTTTGTGATCTGACGGACCGCTGCCGGTGTCAGTGTGACTGGGGATGTGCCAGGAATTCCAAACATTGTTAAATCCTACATAAAGCCAAGTTCAAGGCGCGCTTCGTCGCTCATCATATCCATGCCCCAGGGGGGATCCCAAGTCATTTCAATTTCGACGTGCTGCACACCCGCGACCGGGCTGATGGCCTGTTCGACCCAGCCAGGCATTTCACCTGCCACTGGGCATCCCGGTGCGGTCAGGGTCATAATTACACGAACTACGTTTTCTGAATTGATATCAATCGTATAGATTAGCCCAAGATCATAAATGTTCACTGGAATTTCGGGGTCATAGACCGTCCGGCAGGCCTCAACCACGGCATCATACAGAGGATGATCCGTCGAAGAAGGCGCGATAAGGGGGGTTCCCTCGATTGGGTGATGAGCCTCAGACATTTTCGATGTTCCGTGTTATTACCTGACTAAACATATAGGGTATGTTTGTGCCAAGGTCCAGAGCGCGCTAGTCAGCGCGCAAATGTTTTTCCGGCAAAGATAGGTTTGCCACCTGTTCGGTGATAGGTGTTGAATTCAATGGATGCAGGGTCGTGTCGAAATCCTGTTTCGCATCATAGGATTGCCATGACTGACCGCGAAACAGCTCAAGCCCTGAAAACCGCGCCTTGTATCCCATCTTGGGACTGCCGGGGACCCAATATCCTAAATACACATAGGGTAAATTATATTCAGCGGCCAATGTAATTTGGTCCAAAATCACATGGGTTCCAATCGAATGATTGGCATAGTCGGGATCGAAAAACGAATACACCAAACTTAGCCCATCATCCAAAATATCAGTCAAACAGGCTGCGACCAATTGATCACCGTCGCGGTATTCGATCACACGCGTCCGGATCGGGGTCTCTTCTATCATGGCTGCGAATTCGAACACATCCATATCCGCCATGCCGCCATCACTATGGCGTGTCGTTAAATATTTGCGAAACAGATCGAACTGCTCTTCGGTGGCCCAAGGCGATGTTACGCTACGCGTCAGTCCGGAATTTTTTTTCAGGATGCGGCGCTGAGACGTGCTGGCGTGGAATTCAGTCACCTTTACGCGCGCTGACATGCAGGCTGCACAATCGGTACACGACGGCCGATACAACACATGCTGAGACCGTCGAAACCCCTGTTTGGACAAGCAATCATTTAGCTGCTGTGCGTTGTCAACTTGTAACGACGTAAACAGTTTCCGTTCCTGCCGACGTTCAAGATACGGGCAGGGTTGGGGGGCCGTCACATAAAACTGGGGCACTATGGGCAGCGAATGACGCATGGCCGGATCGTATCAATTCAATGGCATGGTTGCAATGAAAACAAATTATTCACCGTAACTGTATCACATGGATTTGGTTTTGTTAATCATGACTGTTCCCAAAATTAAGTCGCTCACGCCCTTACCCGTTGGCTGGGATGCCATCATCAGAATTGAAATGAATTGAACGATGGGCAGCGCAAAAGAGATATACAGTCCCACCGTATGCAAAAGGGCACTGATGAATTCCAGCTTGCTGCCATCAGCTTGGCGCAATTCAATTGACATCATGCGCATACCCCATGTTGCCGATCCATTCGACAGCGTGATGACGCGGTACATAAATCCAACCACAGCAACAAAATAGGGAAAGAACAACACCGCGGTGAACCCGGTCAACGGTGTTAAAATTGCACCGATGATCATAATAATAAGCATATCCAGAACCCAAGCGAAAAACCGTTTCGGCGCGACGCCTGCGTAAAATTCAGGATGTGTTTGTGCAGCAGGTAACATTATGAAATTCCAAAGTGGTAAGAGGGCTAGGGGGCAGGGTGATCCGCCCCCAAGGGGTTATGCATCGTGTGTAGTCGATTTGCGATCTTTTATGAACTGGTCAAATTCGGCCCGATCCTTTGCCTCGCGCAGGCGATGCAGAAAGGATTGGAAATCGTCTTGCTCTTGGGCCAGACGGTCCAGTGTTTCTTGACGATAGGCATCAAAGGCCGAATTACCTGAGGAATGATGCATATCATGGTTGCGCGATTTTGTGCAGCAGCGAGATTTCATAAACATTTTATTGCTCCAAATTGCATAAAAAGTAACGGCTAGGCCAATGGGCCAAGCAATAATTAACGTGCCAAGGCTGGCTGCGACCCATGCGCCACGGCCTTTGCTGTCCAGCCAATGTTCGGTCCGCGCAAACCACGAGGGTTTTACAAAAGACCGATGATATTCAGCAGCAGTTGTCATTTTAATTGTCTCCTAAATCTAATGTGAATGCCTTTCACATTACAGATGTGGTGCGTCAGCCCACCTAATACAATGGAAAATGTAAATTAATTTTACATTGATTTTTTATGATATGAAATCAGTGACTTGTGCCAATATTTCTTGGCTCAATTTAAGTGGGCAAACAGAAAATACATGGTGTGATGTGCCTGCCGCAACCCATATTTCGTCAAATTCCAATAATCTGGGGTCCATAAAAATGGGGATTTGCGTGATATGTCCGATGGGCGATACGCCACCGATGGCAAATCCGGTTTGTGCGCGCACCTGTGCCGGCGTGGCCCGTTCCAACGGTTCTTGGGCCAGTTGGGTGGCGTGGTCCATATTTACGACATTGCCCCCAGCGGTTAAAAACAGATAGGCTTTGCCGCTTTGGGTGCCAGACAATAAAATCGACTTGCCAATCTGGTCGACTTGGCATCCTACTTGGTCTGCTGCCATTTGTGCTGTGCGTGCCTCGCCGGTTTCGTGTAGGGTATGATCCAGTCCCATGGACGCCAGTGCCGTTTTGACGCGGTTTAGACTTTTGCTCATTTTGACCCCTTAGACCAGATCCTGCCATGACATTTGATACCCGACGTAATACAACGCTTGCCCCATTTGATCCAGAGATGGCACGCGATATCACAGATCATATTCCGGTTGATGGCGATTTGCGTGCCTTTTTAGCTGCGGTAGCAGGCTCTAGCCCCTATTTGAAAACGCTGATGCAACGCGAAATGGATTGGTTGCCGGCCATGTTGGACGACCCAGAATCCGCGATTGCCGACGAATTTGCGCGGTTGCGGCTGGTTACTGGGCCAGAGGTGGCGCGCGAATTACGCATTGGAAAACGGCGCGTCGCGCTGACCACGGCGCTGTGTGATTTGGGGGGCGTTTGGGAATTGGAACAGGTCACCCAAACCCTGACCGATTTTGCGGACTTGGCCGTTCAGCAGGCGTGGGCGCAAGCTGTCGGTCGCGAATTGGCGCGGGGTCGGATCCCCGGATTTGCCGCAGATCATGATCCCAGTGATTTGGGATATTTCATTTTGGCGATGGGCAAAATGGGCGCGGGCGAGCTGAATTATTCCTCTGACATTGACCTGATCTGTCTGTTCGATGAATCCCGATTTGATCCATCGGATTTTTATCAGGCCCGCAGTTCGCTGATCAAAGCGACCAAAGCAATGTCGGCCACCCTAAATGATTTGACCGAGGACGGATATGTATTCCGCACGGACCTGCGGTTGCGCCCTGATCCTGCCGTGACCCCCGTGTGCATGGGCATTGACGCGGCCGAACGCTATTACGAAAGCTTGGGGCGCACATGGGAACGTGCCGCCTATATCAAAGCGCGTGTCTGTGCCGGCGATCACGCGCAGGGGGCTGCCTTTTTGAAATCGCTAACGCCGTTTGTGTGGCGCAAACACTTGGATTTCGCAGCGATTGAGGACGCGCATAACATGCGCCTACGATACCGCGAACACAAAGGTACAGGCGGCCCCATCACCTTGCCAAACCACAATATGAAATTGGGACGCGGTGGCATTCGCGAAATCGAATTTTTCACCCAGACCCGTCAAATCATTGCAGGTGGCCGCGATCCGGAATTGCGGGTGCGCGGTACGGTGCCAGGCTTGGCCATTTTGGCAGCCAAGGGATGGATTACCCAAGACACCTGTGATGTCTTAACGGATCATTATCGGGCCCATCGTCAAATCGAACATCGGTTGCAAATGATAAATGATGCTCAAACGCACAGCTTGCCGCAAAATGACGATGGATTTGCGCGACTGGGGGCTTTGTGTGGACTGTCGCCAGATCAGTTGCGCCATGATTTATTTGATCGATTGGCTCAGGTCCACGAGCTGACCGAAGGTTTTTTTGCCCCCTCACAAACGACAAAACACGATGACAGCACAAGGCTGAGTGACCAAGAATATGATATCGTGTCCCGTTGGCCCACATATCCTGCATTTCGCAGTGAACGGGCCGAGGCGATCTTTGAACGCCTTAAACCTGAATTTTTGTCACGGCTGCGCACGGTAGCCAATCCGACCGAAGCCCTGAATGCCTTTGATAATTTTTTGCAAGGCCTGCCAACAGGTGTTCAGCTGTTTTCCCTGTTTCAGGCAAACACGCATTTGATTGATCTGTTGATTGATATTCTGGGCACAGCCCCCGCATTATCACGCCATTTGGCCAAAAATCCGCAGGTTTTGGACGCTGTAATCGGTGGATCATTTTGGGATGACTGGCCGGGTGTCGATGCCTTGGCCGCGGAATTGTCGACACGATTGGCGGCTTTGCACGATTATGAACGCAAATTGGACACAGCGCGCCGCTGGGGCAAGGAATGGCATTTCCGCATCGGAGTGCATCTGTTGCGTGGGATCATTGATGCAACCGATGCCTCGACCCAATATGCGGATTTGGCGCAGGCGATGTTACAGGGCCTATGGCCCGCAGTGATTGATGAATTTTCGCGCAAACATGGCACACCGCCCGGTCGGGGTGCGGTTGTTTTGGGAATGGGGTCGCTGGGGGCAGGGCGGTTGCATGCCACGTCTGATTTGGATGTGATTGTGATTTATGACGCGATGGGGGTTGAGGCATCAGATGGCAAACGTCCCTTGCCGGCGCGCACATATTATGCGCGGTTAACGCAGGCGCTGATTACCGCTATGACCGCCCCCATGGCTGAGGGGCGCCTTTACGAAGTCGATATGCGTTTGCGCCCCTCTGGGAATATGGGGCCCGTTGCAACATCTTGGGACGCGTTCCAATCCTATCAATCGAACGATGCTTGGGTTTGGGAACATCTGGCCCTGACCCGGGCTCGTGTCGTTGCCGGACCCCAGGATTTGGCGGATGAGGTCGAGGCGTTTCGCCGATCCATTTTGGGTGAACGCGATGCCGGACATATCGCGGCAGCGCTATCCAAAATGCGCGCGCGCATTGCGGCGGCGAAAACAGATCCACACCCTTGGCATGTCAAAACCGGTGGGGGCCGATTGCAAGATATTGAATTATTTTCGCAAATGGGATCTTTGGTTGCGGGGCGTCATGAACGTGATGTTGTGTCAGGATTATCGGCCTGTGTCGCATTGAATATGATCACCGATCAGGACCAAGTGTCGTTACTGGACGCTTATCGGTTGTTCTGGCGCTTGCAAGTGGCGTCAAAACTTCTAAGTGAAGACCGGTTGGATCCTGATAGATCGGGCATACATGGCGTCGAATTTTTGCTAAGGTTGACCCAATGTGCATCACTTGAGGATCTGCAAGATAATATGAACACATGCGCTGCACGCGCAGCGACCTTGATCGAGGCAGCTTTGCCCGAACCGCAGGAGGACACCGATGAAAGGGGATAGTTTGGATCCCAAGGGATTGATTTTTGAATCCTACCGGATTGACGGGATTTCTGCGTCTGAATGTCGGACCATTTTCATGGATTGGGCGCTAAGTGTTCCCATGGATAGCGATACCAAAACACTGATCACGGCTTTGTTGGATAAATATCAACCGGCAGCACCCGATCACCCCATGACGCAAACCTTGCAAGAGGGGCTGGAGGCATCCGACAAACCGCGCAGGCGGGGTGGGTGGCGCAGTCGTCCGCGCCCCCCGTTGGATGGATCAGCGGGCTAGGGCCGCAGCCTGACGGGCCAATTCTGTGATCGCGTCCCAATCGCCTGCATCAATCAGGTTTTGTGGTGCGACCCAGCTGCCACCCACGCATAGCGTATTTGACAGCGATAAATAATTGGGCGCATTGGTCAATGATACACCGCCCGTTGGGCAGAAACTGACCTGCGGCAAGGGCCCGCCAATGGATTTCAGCGCAGGCGCGCCGCCATTTGCCTCGGCTGGGAAAAATTTCTGAACGCTATAGCCGCGTTCCAGCAGGCGCATCACCTCGGATGATGTCGCAGCGCCCGGTAACAGGGGCAGATCGGCGGATTCGCAGGCATCCAACAATATGTCGGTCGCACCCGGCGACACGCCGAATTTTGCCCCGGCCGCTTTGGCGGCTTGGACGTCGGCTGGGGTTAATAATGTGCCCGCACCGACGACGCCGCCTGCGACCTGTGCCATTTCGGCGATGGCCTCAAGTGCTACGGGGGTGCGCAATGTCACCTCAAGCGCGGGCAGGCCACCAGCGACCAAGGCCTGAGCTAAGGGGCGGGCATGGGCCACATCATGGATCACCAAAACAGGCACAACAGGGGCCAATAAACAAATTTCGCGTGCACGATCTGAGGCAGCTTGGGGTGTCATATTATATCCTTTCTAGACGGCGACGCCGGCACCATTTGATGCCAAGCCAACATTTTTGCGGAACACATCGAATAATTCGCGGCCCAATCCGACAGAGCTATCGCTCAGATCACAGGCGGCGCAATCACGCCCGTCTAGATCATCGGCCAATACCGTCAATGTGCCAGCCACTGCATCCAATTCGATAATATCGCCATCGTGAATTTTGGCGATGGGTCCACCGTTTGCGGCCTCGGGGCTGACATGAATGGCGGCGGGCACCTTGCCCGAGGCGCCAGACATGCGCCCATCTGTGACCAAAGCCACGCGCAAACCGCGGTCTTGTAGTACGGACAAAACAGGTGTCAGCCCGTGCAATTCTGGCATGCCATTTGCGGATGGTCCTTGGAACCGGACCACAACGATTGTGTCGCCTGTAAATTCACCTGCTTGGAATGCAGATTTTACCGCCTCTTGCGTGTGGAACACACGCGCAGGCGCGCGGATGATATGGCGATCCTCGGCTACGGCGGAAATTTTGATCACGCCAGTTCCCAGATTGCCTTGTAGCTGTTTTAACCCACCAGATTTCTGGAACGGCTGCGATATAGGGCGCAATATTTTGTCGTTCAAGCTGTCGCTTGGACCGTCAACAAAGGACAGTGTCCCATCTTGCAATCGTGGTTCTTGGGCGTAATCGTGCAGGGTGTCGCCGATAATGGTGGTAACATCGCTGTGCAGCAATCCCGCATCCAACAGTTGACCGATCATATAGCTTAACCCGCCTGCTGCGTGGAAATGGTTTACGTCAGCCAAGCCATTTGGATAAACCTTGGCCATTAGCGGAACAATGGATGATAGATCATCGAAATCCTCAAGCTCAAGGATCACACCGGCCGCACGCGCCATGGCCGGCAGGTGCAGGACCAAATTGGTCGACCCGCCCGTGGCCATCAGCCCCACAATGCCGTTCACAAATGTTTTTTCGCTAAGGATTTTATAGGTTGGGCGATAATCATCGCCCAGTGCAGTGATCGCGCTGGCGCGTTGGATGGCGTAATCTGTCAATGCCTCGCGCAGGTCGGTGTTTGGTGCCACAAAGGACGCACCGGGCAGGTGCAACCCCATAAATTCCATCAGCATTTGGTTTGTGTTGGCCGTCCCATAAAACGTGCAGGTGCCGGGGGCGTGATAGCTGGCCATTTCCGCTTTCATCAATTCGTCGCGGCTGACCTCGCCTGTGGCGAATTGTTTGCGCACGCGGGCCTTTTCATCATTTGGGATGCCCGATGGCATCGGACCGGATGGGATAAAGACCGACGGCAAAAACCCGAATGTTCCTGCCGCCATGATCAAACCCGGTACAATTTTATCGCAAATGCCCAAATAAACGGCGGCGTCAAAGGTATTGTGCGACAATGAAATACCGGCGGCCATTGCGATGACATCACGCGAAAACAGCGACAATTCCATGCCCGGTTGCCCCTGCGTGACCCCATCACACATGGCAGGCACACCACCAGCCACCTGTGCCGTAGCACCGTGTTTGCGGGCAAATTGGCGGATTTTTTCAGGATAGGTTTCATAGGGCTGATGCGCAGACAGCATGTCGTTATAGGCCGTTACAATCCCGATATTGGGATGGCGCGTATCGGCCATGGTGTTTTTGTCCTGTTCCATTGCGGCATAGGCATGCGCCTGATTTCCGCATGACAAATGCGCCCGTCTTGGACCTTGGTCAGCCTGTTGCTGCATGCGCGCAATATAATTGGTTCTTGTTTCACGGGACCGTTCGATGATCCGCTGGGTGACTTGGTCAATGACAGGGTGTAGGGGCATTGGATATCCTGTTTCTAAATGGCATGTTAGCGCTAACTTGTGTTTCTGGTACAATACTCATCCGCTTTTATCAAGTGTCAGATGGCGCCAAAGGTCAGATATATCTTTTCAAGGATGTCGAATGGGCCTATGTGCAGGGCATGACACAGATTGATGACGCCCCGATTGTTCGCCTAAAACCCAAAGCCGCCGCCAAAGCAATTCGGCATGGCTTTCCTTGGGTTTATGATAATGAATTGGTACTGGATCGCCGGACCAAAGCAATTGAACCCGGTACGATTGCCCAATTGCAAGACGCAGAGCGGCAGTTTCTGGGGTGGGCAGCATTTAATCCGTTGTCGAAGATTCCGGCCCGTGTGTTGGATCGTGATCCGCAGGCTGTGATTGACGGCGATTGGATTCATCGTGCTGTTCGGCATGCACTGGACCTGCGAAAAATGGTGTTTGATGCGCCATATTATCGTGTGATCCATGCCGAGGCAGATGGATTTCCCGGATTGATCGTAGATCGATTTGACGATGTTTTCGTGGTCCAGCCGAATGCCGCATGGATTGAACGCCGTCTGGATCATTTGGTTGCAGCCTTGGTTGAATGTGGCGGGGCGCGGGTGGTCATCAAAAATGCCTCGGGGCGCGCGCGCGCGCTTGAAGGGCTGGATGATCAAAACGCGGTTTTGCTTGGCGATATGCCCAGTGCGCCATTGCCGGTGCCGATGAATGGTGCCGTGTATATGGCCGATGTGGCAGGGGGACAAAAAACGGGTCTGTTTTATGATCAACGTCCCAATCATGCCGTTGTGAAACAGATTGCCAGCGGCGCGCAGGTGTTGGATGTATTTTCCCATGTTGGGGGATTTTCGTTAGCGGCCCTAGCAGGTGGTGCCACACAGGCCATGGCCGTGGATGGATCAGCCGCCGCGTTGGATTTGGCAGGGCAAGGCGCGCAAGCCATGGGGGCCGCCGATCGGTTTTCAACACGGCGTGGCGATGCGTTTGATGTTTTGACGGATCTGGGCGAGCAAGGCATGACCTATGATATTGTGATTTGCGATCCGCCCGCCTTTGCCGCATCGAAACCAGCGCTAGAGGCAGGATTGCGCGCCTATGAACGCGTGGCGCGATTGGCGGCGCCCTTGGTCAAAGAAGGGGGCGTATTGGTTTTATGTTCGTGCTCTCATGCTGCGGATTTGCATAAATTTCGCACGTCCTGTGTGCGCGGAATTGGGCGTGCAGGACGCGCGGGTGCGTTGTTTCACACAGGGTACGCTGGAATGGATCACCCCCTGCATTCGCAACTGGCCGAAAGTGGTTATTTGAAGTCGCTCTTTTTCCGACTATGAAAATTCTGTTTGATACCTGCGTTTTATACCCCACTGTGATGCGACATGCCCTGATGGGGGCGTGCCGTGTTATGGCGTGGGAACCGTTGTGGTCTGAGCGGATATTAGAAGAATGGGCGCGATCCACGCGAAAATTGGGCACTGAGGGTGAGATGCAAGCGCGCGCGGAAATTGCGCTGCTGCGCGCGGACTGGCCCAAGGCCTGTGTTGCCTATTCGCAAAAGGTTGAGCAGCGATTGGCATTGCCCGACCTAGCGGACCGGCATGTTTTGGCGGCAGCGATTGCAGGATCTGCGGATGTGGTGGTTACCCTGAATAACAAAGATTTTCCAAAGCATATTTTATGGGAAGAGGGTGTGGATCGATTGGATCCGGACCGTTTGTTGTATCAGGCTTGGTTAGAGAGGCCAGATGCGATGGTCGCAGTTGGTGATGATATTCTGCGCGAGGCGCGGGTCATGTCGGATAATGATTGGACCCTGCGAGGATTGTTTAAAAAGGCCCGTTTGCCAAAATTTGCGAAAGCCATTGCCAGCGGATAGGTCGGATGCCTGCGGCGCGAGTATTTATGCAAAAATGAAAGTATATGCGCCCCCGAAGTCGAGGGCGCATTTTTTGTTATTTGCGCAAGATTGAGGTGCCTGCATAGATTGCGGTTTCGCCCAGTTCTTCTTCGATGCGGATCAATTGGTTGTATTTTGCCAACCGGTCTGAGCGGGCCAGTGATCCTGTTTTGATTTGACCGCAGTTTGTGGCAACCGCAAGATCGGCGATTGTCGTATCCTCGGTTTCGCCAGAGCGATGGGACATAACATTGGTATAGCGCGCGCGGTGGGCCATTTCGACGGCGCGCAGTGTTTCGGACAGGGTGCCGATTTGATTGACCTTGACCAGCATAGAGTTTGCGCAGCCCTGTTCAATGCCATCGGAAAGGCGCGCCGGATTGGTCACGAAAAGATCGTCGCCAACCAGTTGAACGCGGTCGCCCAAGGCATCCGTCAAAGCGCGCCAGCCGTCCCAGTCATCCTCGGCCATGCCATCTTCGATTGAGATGATGGGGTAGTCATTGACCAATTCTGTTAAGTAGGTGACGTTTTCGGCTGATGTGAGGGATTTGCCTTCGCCCGCTAATTCGTATTTGCCGTTTTTATAGTATTCGGTTGAGGCGCAATCGAGGGCAAGGTAGATGTCTTGGCCGGCTTTATAGCCCGCTTTCTCGATCGATTTGATGATGAAATCTAGCGCGTCACGGGTAGAAGAAAGGTTTGGCGCAAAGCCGCCTTCGTCACCGATGCCGGTTGAAAGGCCTGCGGCGGAGAGTTCCTTTTTCAAGGTGTGGAATACTTCGGAGCCCATGCGGACCGCGTCGCGGATATTGGTCGCGGAGACGGGCATGATCATGAATTCCTGGATGTCGATGGGGTTATCGGCATGTTCACCGCCATTGATAATGTTCATCATCGGTACGGGTAAAACGCGGGCAGATGTGCCGCCGACATAACGATAGAGTGGTTGGCCCAAGGCATCAGCCGCCGCGCGGGCCACGGCCATGGATACGCCCAAGATCGCATTTGCGCCCAGGCGCCCTTTGTTTGCGGTGCCGTCCAATTCGATCATTGCGGCGTCGATGGATTCTTGGTCGGTGGCGTCAAAGCCGACCAGCGTGTCGGCGATTTCACCGTTGACTGCGGCGACGGCCTCAAGCACGCCTTTGCCCATATAGCGGGTTTTGTCACCATCGCGTTTTTCCACGGCTTCGTGTGCGCCGGTTGATGCGCCAGAGGGAACCGCCGCACGGCCCATTGTGCCGTCCTCTAGGATAACATCAACCTCGACGGTTGGATTGCCGCGGCTGTCCAGAATTTCGCGTGCGTGAATATCGATGATGGTTGTCATAATCGTGCCTTTGCTGATGATAGACGGGTTAATGGGGGTCGTTTAGCATGGGATTGCCAGAAAGGAAATATTTTTGTTACCGCTAACATTGGGTTTGGGGCAATGTTTGCGCAACCTGTTTGCGCAAACCTATTTGGATTGTGATTTGCGCAATCTCGCTTCGCGCCAAAAGGTATAGAGGCCTGAGGTAATCACAATGAAAATGCCCAGCCCCGTGATGGGATCAATGGTTTCACCCAAAAAGACAAACGACAACATAACCGCAAAGACCAAGCGCGAATAGCGAAAGGGGGCCACGACGGATGCATCGCCAATGCGGGTTGAAATCACGATCATATAGTAGCCAATCACGGCAAACAGGATCGCCAAAGCCAGCCAGAGCGTTTCTATGGTCGTTGGCCAAACATAGGGTGTTGAGAAGGACGCAATGACAAGCCCTGCGGTGCCCATAGCGACAAAGCCATAGATTGAAATCGTGACCGAGGGCAGTTTGGTTCGGATTTGACGGGTCACAAGATCGCGTACAGCCAGTGCCGCAACAAAGATCAGCGCCAGGAGGGCACCGATGTTGACCCCTTGGGTGGTGGGGCGAATGATGATCAGAACACCGATGAACCCGATGGCAATAGCCGTCCACCGTTTGACGCCCACGCGTTCACCCAATATCAGCGCGGCCCCTGCGGTCACGGCCAAGGGAATCGCCTGAATGATTGAACTTAGGATGGTCAGCGGCAGCAGGACAATCGACCAGATAAAGAAGATCGCCCCGACCAAATCCGCCAAAGTTCGGATGATGATCGGGCGTTCCCACAGTTGATTTGAATATATTGGCGCACCTTGTAGCTTGGCAATGGCGGCAAGGACAGCGGCCGCGCCAAATCCAGTTAGCACCAACAGCTGTGATGCGGGGATTGTATCGCTGAGCAGTTTCAGAAACACATCCTCGATCGCGAATCCCAGCATGGATAGGATCATCAATAAAATGCCGCGCAGGTTATAGGTTTGCATGCTGTCCCAATCTTGATCACAAATCCATTCAACTAGCATAAGCCTGCGAAATTCACTGCGGTCAAGGCCATGAATGTGCCAAGGGTGGCTAGGTTCCGCAAAATGTGGCTTGGACCACCTGATCCGGCTTGGGGGGCGCTGTAAAGGCCTGCGTTTTATCCGTTAGGTCATATGGGGTCTGTACAGCTTGCAGCAGGGTGTGAAACGGCGTCATATCGCCTGCAACGGCGACTACAATTGCCGCCTCAATCTGGTGATTGCGGGGGATGATGACTGGATTGCACTGGGCCATAATGGAGGCATAATCTGCATCGCGGCGGGCGCGCCATGTTTCATACCATTCGGAAAATTCGGGACTATCAGGCAGCGTTTCTTGTGCCCCATCATTCATCAATGCCCGAAAGCTGTTGGTGAAATCCAACTGATGTGCCTGCAGTATATCTAGCCAGCTTTGAATCAATCCATCATCGGCTGGCGTCGCATCGATAATCCCAAGTTTGCGGGCAAAGATTTGGCGGCGATCATGTGCGATTTGATCAGGCATCGCATGTACGATTTTTGTTAAATGATCGATCGTATCTTGATGATCTGGCAACAGTGGCAATAGCGCGCTGGCCAGTTGGCCCATGTTCCAAACGATAACAGCCGCTTGGTTGTCATAGGAATAGCGGCCGTATTGATCAATTGACGAATATACCGTTTGGGGATGGTATGTGTCCATGAATGCGCAGGGGCCGTAATCAATTGTTATGCCATCGATATGGCAATTATCGGTATTCATAACCCCGTGAATGAATCCAATGGACAGCCAGTTTGCAATCAATTGGGATTGCTTGGCAATCACGGATTTCAAAAAATCAATGGGGTCTGTTGCCTGCGGGTAATGCCGAGCACGGGCATAGTCGAACAACTGCTGTAATCCATCACGATCCCCGCGCGCGGCAAAATATTGAAACGTGCCAACGCGCAGATGGCTGCTGGCCACCCGTGTTAAAACGGCCCCAGGCAGTGGGGTTTCGCGGTACACGGTATCGCCTGTCGCGACAGCAGCTAGGGCGCGGGTTGTGGGGATGCCCAGTTTGTGCATGGCCTCAGACACCAGATATTCGCGCAAAACAGGGCCTAGCCATGCGCGGCCGTCGCCCTGACGCGACCATTTGGTGCGGCCAGACCCCTTAAGTTGCAGGTCGAACCGTGCGCCATTTTTGCCGATCACCTCGCCCAATAATATCGCACGACCATCGCCCAGTTGGGGGTTGAAATGACCGAATTGATGGCCGCAATAGGCCTGGGCAATGGGGGTTGATCCGGCGATCTGTTCGTTTCCAGAAAAATATTCGGCGATTTGCGCCGTGTCGTCGGGGGCCGTTATGTCCAGATCAGCCGCCAGTTCGCTGTTCCATGCAATCAGGCTGGGACACGATGCTGGCGCGGGCGTTTCCACGCTGAAAAAACGTTCGGGCAGCTTCGCATAGCTGTTATCAAATGTCAGGGTCAGGTTTACCATTTGCGGTCCTTAGAAGCTTTGAGACATCAGTCCATGGCTGTCGTGCCGTTCAAAGCCGACCGATGATAAAAATCGTTCTAGCCGCGGGTCATGTTTGGGCAAGGACAAAGACAGGGATGCAACCCCATTTTCGCGCAACATCACGCAGATTTTATTGACCGTTTCCCGACCCATACCACGCCCACGCACTTTGTCGCGCATAAATATTTGTTCCAATATTGCTTGCAACCCACCATGTGCCATTGACCAGCTGAATGTCACGATCGCATAGCCCACTGGTGCGCTGGGCGGCCCGATCAGGTAAATTACGCCCATTGGACTGCCCTGCAGCAGCGGCATCAGCGCGCGTTCGCGCATCCCATCGTCAAGACCTAAACCAAATTCATCGCTGTAGCCCGCAACCAGCGGATCAATTTTGCCAAAATCGTCAGGATCTGCCAATCGGATATTTGTCATAATTGTGCCAACCGATGCGTGAGCAGGTTGAAAAACCCATCTGCGTCCAAATCCCCGATGAAATATGCGTTCACAGGTCGGTCTGTCACACCCCACCAATCGGCAACGGTCATACCGCGTGTCAGGGGTGATTTTGTTTCAATTTCCACATTGATATTTCGACCTGAAAACAATTCTGGCGCTATAAGATAGGCGATGACCGTAGGGTCATGTAATGGCGCCCCACTTGATCCGTATTTTTCTTTATCAAAACGTTCAAAGAAATCGGTCATTTGTGCGACCGCCAGACCAGCGGGTGTATTTAATGCACGAAACGCATCATTGCGTGCGCGTGTGACCAATGCCTTATGTGTCACGTCCAGTGGTAACATTGTTATCTTCGAACCAGATTTCATAACAATTTCAGCGGCTTCTGGGTCGACGTAAATGTTAAATTCAGCGGCGGGGGTGATGTTGCCCACTTCGAAATATGCGCCGCCCATCAAAACGATCTGATCAATTTTTTCAATGATGTCAGGGGCTTTGTTTATCGCTGATGCAATATTTGTCAGGGGTCCCAACGGGCATAGTGTGACGCTGCCGCTGGGATGCTGGCGCACTGTGTCGATGATGAAATCAACGGCGTGCATGTCCTGCAATGGCATCGTTGGATCAGGTAAGTCTGGACCATCTAATCCAGTTTTCCCATGGACGTGTTCAGCGGTCACCAGCCGATGTGCAAGCGGACGATCACAGCCTGCGAAAACGGGGATATCGGTGCGCTTGGCCAGTTCACAGACGATGCGGGCGTTTTTTTGCGTTAAATCTAGCGGCACGTTGCCGGCCACGGCCGTAATACCCAGCACTTCGATATCTTGTGGGCTGGCCAATGCCAGTAAAATTGCAATGGCATCATCTTGGCCCGGATCGGTGTCTATGATTATTTTTTTAACAGCCATGAAATCCCTCAATACTCGTTAACAAGTAGCTTGCACGGAATAACAGTAGTTTCAAGCGTAAAGCGGTGCCCACGGTATACCCCAAGCACCGCTGATTGGGGTGCTGCCTAGTTGTCGAAATCAACCTGTTCGGTCATTTGCAATGCAGCCCCACGATGTTTGGCCAATTCTGTGACATTCAAATCATCCGCGGTGAACGTGCCCCATGATGACACCACTGCATTGGGATCCGTTCCTGCAGCGATTGGATATTCAAAATTCGCATCTGCATAGATTTCTTGTGCTGCAGGCGACGTCAGGAATTCGATCAAGGCCAGCGCTTGGTCAGGGTTTGGGGCATGTTTTGCCATTGCGACCCCAGACACATTCACATGGACCCCACCGTTTTCAAAGACAGGGAACAAAATACGCACGCTGTCTGCCCATTCCTGTTGTTCAGGGTCGGATAACATTTGGCCCATGTAATAGGTGTTTCCGATTGAAATATCACATTCGCCTGACCAGATCGCCTTGACTTGGGCGCGGTCATTGCCTTGGGGTCTGCGGGCCAAATTGTCTTTGACGTCATGTAGCCATGTTTTTGCAGCCGCCGCGCCGTGATGGGCGATCATGGCCGAGGTAAGTGCGATATTGTAATCGTGCATGCCCGATCGGGTGCAAATACGACCCCGCCATTTATCCGAGGCTAAATCTTCGTAGGTGGTCAATTCGCCATCTGCAACGCGGTCTTTGCTGGCGTATGCGATGCGCGCCCGGGTCGAAAGCCCAAACCAGTGATTATTTGGGTCGCGATATTGTTGCGGCACATTTTGTTCGATGATGGTGCTATCCACGGATTGTGTCAGTCCAGCATCAACCACAGCAGACAATCGTGCAATGTCGACGGTTAGGATCACATCAGCAGGGGATCGTTTGCCTTCGGCTTTCATCCGTTCAATCAGGCCTTTGTCCAGATACGCAACATTCACTGTTATTCCAGTTTGCTCGGTAAAGGCATCGGTCAGTGGCTTTAGCAATTCAGGTTGACGATATGAATATATGTTCACGTCTTGCCCAAGGGCCGACGTGGCCAAGATGCCTGCTGTCAGCGCGCTGATAATATAAGTCTTCATAGTTCCCTCATGCCATTATATTTGGTGGCCAACTATTACCTGAGTAAAATTGTCAGGTCAATACTTGAATAAAATAGTCGGATTATTTCAGATGCTTTTTGGCTTGGTTCCACAATGCATCCATTTCCGCTAAATCTGACTGCTCAGGTGTTTTATTGATCTTGTTAAGTTCACTTTCTATATATCTGAAACGATTTATGAATTTCGAATTTGCATTCCGCAATGCGACCTCTGAATCTATTTTAAGGTGGCGCCCTAAATTTACGATGACGAACAATAAATCGCCAAACTCTTCTGCCAAATGTGCGGGGTCACCATTATCTTGGGCTTCAGCCAATTCGGCTGATTCCTCTTGGATTTTGTTCAACACATGGCTGATGTCGGGCCAGTCAAATCCAACACGCGCCGCACGTTTTTGCAGCTTTTCTGCGCGCATCAAGGCGGGTAATCCAACGGCGACATCATCCAAGACGCCACTGCGTTTTTTGCTGGCGCGTTCAGCGGCCTTAATTTTTTCCCAGTCTTGGGTTTGTTGTTCGGCAGATTTATCGCGCGATTCATCACCAAAGACATGGGGGTGACGATGGACCATTTTGTCAGAAATCGCATTGACCACATCGTCGAAATTAAACCGGCCTTCTTCAGTTGCCATTTGCGTATGATAGACGCTTTGTAACAACAAATCCCCCAGTTCGGATTTCAGATCCTCAAAATCATTGCGGTCGATGGCATCGGCCACTTCATAGGCCTCTTCTATCGTATAGGGGGCAATCGATTTGTAATCTTGTTCAATGTCCCAAGGGCATCCATTGACTGGGTCGCGCAGGGCCTTCATAATTTCCAGCAATCGCGGCATTCCCGCATTAGGGTCGTTAATTAATTTCCTGTCAAAGCCCATTGCAACACCTATCTGTTCCAGATCATATACACCCTGACAAGTTGCACCAAAGGAGTCCAGAGCATGCCCGTTATAAATCGCATTGCCGCTTATGCCGACGATATGAAAACATGGCGCCGCCATTTGCATGCGCATCCGGAACTGGCGTTAGAGTGTTTTGAAACGGCAAATTTCGTGGCCGCACGTTTGCGTGAATTTGGTGTCGATGAAATTCATACCGGTATCGCAAAAACTGGAATTGTGGCGATTATCAATGGTCAAGGTGCTGGTCCAACCATTGGGCTGCGCGCGGATATGGATGCGCTGCCTATGACAGAAACCACGGATGTTGATTGGGCCAGCCAAGTCGATGGCGCCATGCATGCCTGTGGCCATGACGGTCACACCACAATGTTATTGGGTGCGGCCAAATATCTGGCGGAAACGCGTAAGTTTTCGGGACGCGTCGCATTGATTTTCCAACCGGCCGAGGAAACCATCGGCGGCGGACGCATTATGGTCGAAGAGGGCATGATGGAACGCTTTGACATTTCCCAAGTTTATGGGATTCATAATGTGCCCAACCTGCCTTTGGGGCATTTTGAAACGACACTGGGCCCCTTGATGGCGGGGGCTGATGAATTTCACGTCGATATCACAGGGTTGGGTGGGCATGCCGCCTATCCCCACGAAACCAAAGACCCCGTTATGGTCGCCGTCGCAATCGCGCAAGCGTTTCAAACCATCGTCACCCGAAATTTGGATCCCTTTGATCAATTGGTGTTGTCGATCACCCAAATTCATGCGGGCCAGACCGATAATGTGATCCCTGAAACGGCCTATATGAACGGCACGGTTCGCATTTTTTCCAAAGAGGTGCAGGCCATGGTCATCGACCGTATGCAGGCCATTTGCGATGGCATGGCGTTGTCCTTTGGGCTGGATGTGACATTGCGATATGAAAAAGGCTATCCGCCAACAATCAATAACGCAGACAAGGCCGAATTTGCAGCCGCAGTTGCAGGTGAAATTTCAGGACCGGCGGCAGTAGATACCACATCGGGTTGCGAAATGGGGGCCGAAGATTTCAGCTATATGCTTGAGGCCCGACCAGGTGCCTATCTGTTTATGGGGATTGGCGATGGCGCTGGTTTGCACAATACCAATTATGATTTTAATGATGATGCCGCGCCCTATGGGGCCAGTTTCTTTGCGCGTTTGGTTGAACAGGCACAACCTGTCACGCCCAGCGAATGAGGTAGCGACATGTTCAAGATTGCAATCTTAGTGATCATCCTTGGGGCCTTGGGCTATATCCGTCTTGCCCCAAGTGATGTGACGCGTTGGCACAGTTTACCAGATTTCGATGCAGATCAGGATCTGGCCGGCGGGGTCATGCGTGTATTGACGGGTGTCGATGCCAATCAATTTGCGGAACTTACATCCGTTATTGCCAATACGGCGCGCGTGCTCCAGCTGGCAGGATCGGTCGCTGCGGGTAAAATCACCTATATCGCGCGCAGTAAATGGATGGGTTTTCCGGATTACATTACACTTGAGTGGACCGACGGACGGTTGCGTGTGTATTCGCGCTTGCGCTTTGGTCAGTCCGACTTGGGTGTGAATGGCCGCCGCTTGGACGCGTGGTTATCACAAGTGTTTGGTTGATTAGGGCTTGACCAAAAGTTTTCTTTCGTGATTTTAGCACCATGATACCTTTAGACAGACTAGAACAAATCAAGCAACGATTTGAATTTCTTGAGGCGCAGTTAAACGCGGGCGCCTCTGGCGATGAAATTGCAAAAATTTCACGCGAATATTCCGAATTGCGCCCCGTTGTGGAACAGATTGGCGAATATCAAACGCTGCTGTCCGATCTGGACGAAGCGCAGGAAATGTTGTCCGATCCCGATATGCGTGAATTGGCCGAGGATGAATTACCCCGCCTTAAGTCGCGGATCCCAGAGGTTGAGCACGCTTTGCAACTGGCGTTGTTACCCAAGGACGCGGCCGATGCGCGTCCTGCTATGCTGGAAATTCGCCCCGGTACCGGCGGGGACGAGGCTGCGTTGTTCGCAGGTGATTTGTTGCGGATGTATCAACGTTATGCCGAAACCAAAGGCTGGACATTCGACATCATCGAAGAACAGCACACTGAATTAGGTGGCATCAAAGAGGTTGTGGCCCACATCAAGGGCGACGGTGTTTTTGCGCGTATGAAATACGAATCCGGCGTGCATCGCGTTCAGCGCGTCCCCGAAACCGAAAGCGGCGGGCGTGTTCATACATCGGCCGCCACCGTTGCCGTATTACCCGAAGCGGAAGATGTAGACATTCACATCGACGCGAATGATATACGCATCGATACAATGCGGTCATCCGGGGCAGGGGGCCAGCACGTAAACACCACCGACTCGGCCGTGCGTATTACGCATATTCCATCTGGTTTGGTGGTAACCAGTTCTGAAAAGTCACAGCACAGAAACCGCGAAATTGCTATGCAGGTTTTGAAAACGCGGTTGTATGATATGGAACGCCAGCGTGTGCATGATGCACGATCGGCTGATCGTAAATCGCAGGTTGGATCAGGGGATCGTTCAGAGCGGATCCGCACCTATAATTTCCCCCAAGGGCGCATGTCGGATCACCGCATCAACTTAACGCTATATAAGCTTGATCAAATTATGCAGGGTGATCTGGATGATATTGTGGATGCGTTGATTTCAGATGCTCAGGCCACTTTGCTGGCTGAAATGAACCAATGATCGCACAAAATGCGCTGCGCCGTGCCACTGCGCAGTTGAACGACCTGAATATCGAAACCGCCGCGCGTGATGCGCGATTGTTATTGGCCGCGTGTATGGGCATTTCCCCATCGCGCTTGACCTTGGAATTGTCTCAGACACTGACACCGACGGTTCTGGCGCAATATGACGAATTGATTGCGCAGCGCTGCACACATAAACCAGTTTCGCGCATTTTGGGGTATCGTGAATTTTGGGGACGTCACTTTTCCATAACATCTGATGTTTTGGATCCGCGGGGCGATACCGAAACATTGATCAGCACAGTTTTACCACAACCTGCTGCACGCGTTTTAGATTTGGGAACCGGCAGTGGTATTCTGGCGGTCACATTGGCGGCTGAATGGCCTGAAACAACTGTTGTGGCATCTGATATATCCCCCAAGGCCTTGCAGGTCGCACAAAACAACGCGGAAACATTGGGCGTTGCGGGGCGGGTACAATTTTTGCAATCGAATTGGTTTGCCAACATTACTGGAACCTATGACTTAATCGTGTCAAATCCCCCCTATATCGCGGATGCAGAAATGGCAGAGCTTATGCCAGATGTGGTCAACTTTGATCCAAAAATCGCGCTGACACCGGGTGGGGATGGTCTGGATCCGTATCGCATTATCGCGGAAATGAGCCCACAGTTTTTGAATGCAGGTGGGTCCGTCGCAGTTGAAATCGGCTGGCGCCAAGGGGCAAGTGTCGTGGAATTTTTCCATAAAGCGGGGTTTTCGCATGTTGAAATTCAGCGTGATTTAGATTGTAAAGACCGGGTTGTTTTAGCAAAATCGTGACTGTGGTGCGATTTTGTTCAGAAAAATTGTATCTTTTGTCGAGAAAGTGTTAGTTTTTGCTTGTAGCCAGATACCTTTACAGGTTATCTGTGTTGCAGCATTAGTTAGGTTGTGCAGAGCACCCCAATGCTAAAAATTATCAAACAGCAGTGGAATTTGGTTGCTAATCTTGTTTTTCACTCTGTTCAGACCATCACAATAGCAAGGCTGGAAAGCTTACATGAGATCATCAAAATCGCGGTCGCGATCCAGACCGAACCGCAATAATAATCGGTCCCTAGGCAATGTCATCAATCGTGTTTTTGACAGCTCTGGTCCCGAAGGCAAAGTGCGTGGCACACCACAGCAGATTATTGAAAAATATAATCAATTGGCCCGTGATGCACAGCTGTCCAATGACCGTGTTGCAGCAGAAAACTTTCAGCAGCATGCCGAACATTATCTAAGATTACTGGGCGAAGCCCAGCGTGAAATGGATCAGCGTCGCGAACAGCAAGAACGCGAAAACCGTGAACGTCAGGCCCAGCGTGACCGAGAACGCCAAGATCGCGAAGTCGGTGCAACCGATGACAGCAGTAACCTGATTTCTGACGGGTTTGCAGATACCGATGATCAGCCGATTGTCGATTCTATGCCAATTTTGGATGACGTGCAGCCAGCCCACGACCAAGCGGCACAGCAACCCCATTCGGCTGATGCTGCTGATACCGCGGAAAAACCGAAAAAACCGCGTAAGCCGCGCGCCCCCCGTCGGAAAAAACCGGATGCGGGCGAAGGTGATGGACCATCACAAGCTGCTGAATAAAATTAAAATGACGAAACAAGGCGCCTTTGGGCGCCTTTTGTTTAGGGTTTGGCGATTTCACGGGCCAGTGCGCAAAATCCCTCTAGCGGGATTTGTTCTGCACGCTCGGTGGGCTTAATTCCGGCAGCCATCAAACGATCCTCTATATCGGGGGCTGCACCTTTCAGCGCGGCGCGCAACATTTTGCGACGTTGGTTAAATGCCATTGCGACAACACGCTCTAGTGTTTTTGCATCTGCTTCGAATTTGGGTTTTTCCAAAGCTTGCAAATGAACAACAGCGCTGGACACCTTAGGCGGCGGTGTAAATGCGGATGGGGGCAAGTGCAGGGCGATTTTTGCCTCGCATCGCCAAGATGCCAAAATCGCCAATCTGCCATAGGCCTTGGAACCTGGCTGAGCGACGATGCGTTCTGCGACCTCTTTTTGAAACATTAACGTCAGTGTGTCCCAAAATGGTGGCCATTCTTTGGGGGTCAACCAACGCACCAATAATTCCGTACCGACGTTATACGGCAGATTGGCCGCGATCCGAATAGGTGGTGTTAAATGGTCAAGCGGATTAATTTCTAGGGCGTCACCTTCGATGACGTGCAAACGGTTGGGATAGGCCTGGGCAATTTCATCCAGCGCAGCGATGCAGCGTTTGTCCTTTTCTATGGCTAAAACGCGGCGCGCGCCCTCGGCCAATAATCCGCGGGTCAACCCGCCGGGGCCGGGGCCAATTTCCAAGACATCAAATTGGGATAAGTCACCCGCTTGGCGCGCAATTTTTGATGTCAGGTTTAGATCCAACAGAAAGTTCTGCCCCAGTGATTTCCGTGCGCTTAATCCATGGGTCGCGATGACATCGCGCAATGGGGGCAGGCTGTCGATTCCGTTCATATGTTTTTGGATCCTAGCTGTGATGCAAGGCGCAAGGCCGCAATTGTTGAGGCGGGATTTGCAATATTTTGTCCTGCAATGTCAAATGCTGTTCCGTGGTCGGGCGATGTGCGCACAAATGACAAGCCCAATGTAACATTCACACCATTGTCAAAATCCAGTGTTTTAATTGGGATCAAGGCTTGGTCATGGTACATACATATGGCTGCATCATAGGCGGCCCGTGCTTTGGCGTGAAACATTGTATCGGCGGGCAGGGGGCCGATGATAGACATGCCCCTATTGCGCAGTTTGTCCAATACCGGTGTGATTAATGTTTGTTCTTGGTGGCCCATACGGCCGTCTTCTCCGGCGTGGGGGTTTAAACCTGCCACAGCAATCTTGGGTGATTGGATGCCAAATTGATTGACCAATGCACGGTGCGTAATCGTGATACATTGTTCCAACGTTTCGGGCGTCAGCGCTGTTGGCACTTGTTCAAGTGGGATGTGAATGGTGGCAGGCACGACCTTTAGGTTTGAACTGGCCAGCATCATAACAACGTTTTGTGTGCCATCCAAATGGGCCAAGTATTCCGTATGCCCCGGGTGGGCAAAATCAGCACCTCGTTGTAAAACAGCCTTTGAAATCGGGGCCGTACATAGTCCAATGGCATGACCCGATTTGACCATACCAACCGCCGTCGAAATCGCATCAACAACACCTTGTCCATTTTGGTCGTTTGGGCGCCCAGGTGTTACATCCATTGCGAAATTGATGGGGTAAACAGGCAACGATGTTTTTGAAATATCTTCTGCGTTGTCGAGCGTTTCGTTGACCACAGTGACTGGTGTGCCGGCGGGCAAATGGCGCGGATCACCGATCCACACAAAGGGAATGTCCCCGCGCAATGCAGACCACGATTTTGCCGCCACCTCTGGGCCAATGCCGGCGGGATCCCCGCAGGACATGACAATTGGGGCGGTCATGGATATGTGATCCGCGCCTCTTGGCGCAGTTGTTCCAAATATCCCTCGGCCAAACTCTCTAGGCGTTTGTTACGCAGGCCGGTTCGGATCGCCTCTAGGTCTGTGGCCTCGGTGTCTAGGCTGGCCGTGCGCGCGCATAGCATGATAAAACTGGTGCGATCCAATTTCATGATTTCATTATCGTCCAGACGTTCGATCTGATTTCGCACAGTTTGCGGGATTTCGGATGGAATTTTGGATTGGCGTTCTAGGGTATGATTGGGATTTCCCTTGGCCCAAGCATAAAGATCATCGCAATGGACCGTATCGGCGATGATGCGATCCAGTTGTGCGGCCTGATCAGACGTTACAGAATACCGGGCATAATCCAACGCGCCAGCAGGTGGCGCACGATAAGGTGTTTCACGTATCCCGCGCATCTGGAACAGCGCAATTGCATTTGGAATGATCAGCGGTTCAGTGACCTCGCCGGGGGCCAATCCGAACACCAACGGTTGCAACACTGGAGGCAAGCTGTCTAGTTTTTGCCATGTAACCAATCCGCCCAAGTCCCTTGTTGGGGCATCGGAATATTCGCGGGCTGCTTGTGAAAATTCGGCGGTCGATTTGATCTGGGCCAATTCCGCAGCCGTTTGTGCCACGGTGTCTTGGGTCAGAGGGGTAACGCCCATGATGATTTCGGTCAACAATACCTCAACCGCGGTACCCGATTTTTCTGATTTAACCGAACGTTCCAATTGGGCATCTGTGACGCGTGATTGCCGGCCAAATTTGCCACGCACAAACTCGATCCACAATAAATTCGTTTCAACGAATTGTTCCATTGTGTAACGGTCAATCCCTGCCTTGGATAATTCACCGACAAAGGTTTTGAAATCCATATTGCCGCGCGCGGCAAAGGCCTCTAGCCCATCACTCAGTGCTTCTGGTGCTAGGATCACGCCCGCCTCTTTCGCGGCGCGGCGTTTTAATTTTTCGTCAATCAGCTGTTCACGCGCCACCTGTGATGGTACGCCTGGGAAATTCAGCGCCGTTAAAAAACGGATGCGCTGATCCAGTTCATAGCGGGTCACAACGGTTTCGTCGATTTTGATAGCGGCAGAAAATGGGGACTGCGCGGTGGCCATGGGCGCAACGGTTGCGATGGCCAAACCTAGGGCAAACAAAACTGTTTTTAATGTCGTTCGTATCATGTTTTATCCCCCACAACTGGGTTGTGATTGTGTTGTACTGCGTCCTGTGCCGAACCCCTTTAGCCTAAGCCCAAGGGCAAAGGTGGTTTGGGGGGGCGATGTGCCTGATTCCGTAAACCTGCGGGATACAGAAAAATCAATGTTTGCGCATTGTGCATCATATGCCAGCCCAAGACCAGCGGTTGCAAACCTTTTTGCATCTAGATCAAATCGAAAGTCGTTTGAAATCGTCCATCGTTTGTTCATTTTGTAACTGCTGGCAATTGTCCATTCCTGTACGGATTGCAGACGGTTTTCTTGGACGTCGGATTCCAGGTTCGAATAGCCGCCATCCAACGTAAACCGTTTTCCATGATATTGGCCGCGCAGTTCTGATTTTATGGCCTTTAATTCGGAATTGCGCAGGCTGCGGGCCGTCACGCTGAATTTGTTACCGTCCGAGATGTGACCGGCAATTAAAAGGTCAGATCGCGTTCCCTGTAGGCCAGAGCTATCCGAAAAATCATTCAAACTTTTGTCACGAATGACTTGTCCTAGGGTGCCCCCAAATTTCACCCCATTTGCGTTTTCCAAATTCATATTCAATCCCCATGCGGCACGCAGGCCGCGTTCATAACGGTCAGGTGCGGGGAAACGCGATAGCGACAGTAAATTCCCTGGGTCAAATTCGGTGCTGGTACTTTCTTCGTTTGGGAAATTATTCTTGTCGCGGATGCCGTATCCAATCTGAAAAACCGGTTCAATTAGCGTGGTCGTCGTGCCAAGCTGTCCGACCCAAGGCCAGCGCACTTGTCCCATTACATCCGTGGTCAGCGATAAAATACGATCTTGGTAATTGTCATCTTGGGCGGTGAAAAACAGATCAGCGCGGCCCTGAACATCCAGCCCCAAACGCAAGCCGATGGGCGCCGTTTCGCGCGCCGACCAGACAAATGCGGAATTTATTCTGCCTGTGTCACGTCCAATTGGTGCCAGCGTAGAATTGCGATGGCTATACATTGCCTCGGCGCTTAGCGTCAGTGGGTGACCCAAGATAAGTCGTGGGACAACATGTTCGATCCTACTATATGTCAACACCGATGGATCTGTGCTGTCTTCGTCATAGAGGGCCTTGTAGTGGTACAGGTTGACTTCGCGGTGGGTGGCGGCATCCGTCTTGGCAATGCTAACACTGCTGCGCACTTGGTCACGGGTGTCGTCGTAATAATCACCCAAATACCGATTGTCTGAAACGGCCTCGATTGAAAAGTTCAGCTTAAATTCACGAGGCAGCTTAAAATCACCCCAGATTTTGCCATGCGCGCGGGTGCCGTCCGATTCAATTGAATCTTGTGACAGTCTGATTGCTGCAGTCAACGAACCTGAATGGAATGCCTGTCTGTAATCAATTTCTAGGGTATTTGTCACGCTTGAGATATAGGGTGTCAGTGTGACGTCTTTGTCCTGACCGATCGGGATGAAATACGGCAGCTTCAGCCCCGATCCCAAAAGGCTGGTTGATTTTATAGTAGGCTCTAAAAACCCCTGCGCGCGATCCAGCGAAGGATCGGGGACCCGCAGCCAAGGGACATAAAATACCGGAATTCCCCACAGCCTAAGTTGCGCGTTGGTCATGTAAATTTGTTTTTGCTGCGTGTCATGCCGCACCGTTGCAGCCCGAATTTGCCACAATGGTGGACGGCCATCACAGGTTTTACACGACGTTAAAGCGACCTGATTTAGATCCGAAAAACGGCCCTCTTGTCGTGCAATGGATTGGGCGCGCAGATCCAGCTGATTGTCTAACAACAAACGTGCGCTTGTCAAAATACCGTTTTGCAGGTCGCGCGATAGCATCCCGCGATCTGCTGACAATCGGTTTCCTTGTTCATCAACCAACACCAGAGGTCCAATTATGTCTAGGTCGTCTGCGGCACGGTCATAGATTATTTTGGAGGCTTGCAGCGTTGCGCCATTGTAAAACACCTCAATATTGCCCTGCGCCACCAAATTTCCCTGCCCGTCGATACTGATCATATCGGCCACGACAGTTGCTGGGGCAGGTGCGGCCAATACGGGCCAACCCAAACACAGGGTTAACACCACGGCCAAGATGTTAAATAAACGCGACATTACCCATCCTCAGTATGAAGTATGATCCCCAACGACAAGAGTAAACCGACCATGGGTGGCGTCCAGGCTGCGATAATTGCCGGCAATTGCCCAGAGTTTCCAAAAATTTGGGCAAAATTTCGCAGATAATACAGTCCAAATCCAAGCAGAACCGCCATTAAAATGGACACACCTGTGCCGCCAAAGCGCGTGTGACGCATGCTGAAACTGGCCCCGACCAAAACCATGACGAACAGATATAGCGGACGGGCCATTTCCATTTGAAACCAAACGATATAGCGTTGCGCAGAAAAACCGGAATTTTGTAGGGTGTCGATAAACGCCGGTAAATTCCAGATTGAGATACTGGCAGGTGCGCCGAACCTGTCGCGGATTTGATCCTGAGTAAGCGGCGAGGGCAGTTTGAAACTGTCGTATCGCTGCAGTGCATTTTGCGGGTTTTGTCCTGCAATTATGGGCCACACTTGTACCTGTTCTAGGGACCAATATCCATTTTCCAAACTTGCCGATGCTGCATGAATGCGGCGAACTGGGCCTAGGCTGGAGTCCAATTCAACCATTGTGACATCAAACAAACGTGTCCCGTCATAATTGGCGGTTGATGCACGGATGACTGTTTGTGTGGTTGCATCGCCTTGTCGCAGCCAAAGCCCCTCAGCCCCGATCGACAGCACTGATCCACCGCCTTTGGTGTATTCTTGGCGCTTAAGATCATATGTTTTTTGCGATGCCGCCACGATGGGGTTAAAGAAAAAGACGGTTGCAACGCCCAAACACAACCCCACCAAGCCGGGGGCCATCAAAAATTGCAAGGCCGACCGCCCCACGCTGCGCGCAACGACCAATTCACTGGACCGTGCCAAGGCAATAAACATCCAAACAGAACTTAGGATCATAACCAGCGGCATGATTTCATATGCGGTGTCTGGCACATTCAGTGCGGCCAATATCATCACATTTGTTATTTCAGTGTCATCACCAAAGCGCCGCAGATGTTCTAAAAAATCGATCATCGAAATGAAAATCAAAAACAGCACCAAGACGGATGAAAAATAAAACAAGAATTTGCGTGCAAAATAATAATGCAGTGTCATGATGTTCCCTGTATTTTGTTGCGCCGCTGTTTTAGGATACCACTGTCGTTGATAGCAATCAAAAGCCAGCTAGACAGAATGCCAAATAACGCGGGTGCATAGATCAAATACCATAGCTGCGCGTGTTGGCGGGTCGGGTCGGTGATTGCACTTTCAATGGCTTTGATGATGACCAGCAGAAAAATGGCGAATACGATGTAACGGCCGGATCCAAATCGGCTAAACCCCGCAATATAGATGGTGGTAAACCCCAATAGTGCGGTTGCAAGTACCAACAATGGACCAGCAAGACGGCTGTGAAACTCTTCTTGGATGCGCGCTATTGTTTCGCCGGTATTTTTGGCAATATGTTCAAAGGATGGTCCAAATTGCCAAAGTGTTAAGTGTTTCGCCCGCTGCTTTGCTGCCGTTTGTGGGGCCAAAATATCACCGATGCCATAGGTTAAATCACCAAATTTGGTCAATGCCACGGTGTTTTGTGTTGTGTTATAGGTCTGCGCCATTCCATTGATCATCACAAACAGGGTGTCACCTGCGTCTTGGACCAGATAGGCGCGGCTGGCCGTATAGGTGACAAATTGCGATGCGCTGCGTCTGTCAGAAATATAGACATCCACCAATTCGCCAGCATCTGATATGTCGCGAATGAAAAACGTAACACCCGGTGTGGGGTGCTGAAATACGCCAGACTGCAACAATTTGGATGAAACGTTTGCCGAAATTTCGGCCTGTCGTATCCGCTGTTGTTCCGCCGCCATTGGGACCAATGCCAAAGTTAGTACAGACACAAAAGCCGCAGCAATAGTGCCAAAAATAATAAATGGTCGTGCCATGCGCCATGGGCTAAAGCCGGTTGCCTGCATCACGACCAATTCGCTTTCGCTGCTGAGGCGGTTGGTAATATAGACGCTGGTGGCAAAGGCAGATAATGGAATGATTTCTGCCATTGCGCCAGGCAGCGTTAGGGCTGAAAATTCAAAGAAAATCACGACTGAATGGCCGTCTGCGATCAACCGATCAAACATCTTAATTGCCCGATTGATCCAAATGACCGCCAAAAAAACGAACGTAAAAAAACCAAAGACAACGAAGCTTTGTGACAGGATATAACGGTCAAAGCGGGACATATCGTTTGGTTTGGTTCTCAGGGTTACTTTACCCTTCCTGAATTACAGGTTTTGAAACGATAGTCTAGTCATGTGTGGTAATGTTTGAATTTCGGCGAATTTATGCGGCTTTGATCCTAGACATAAATTGCGCCTGTTTGAAAATGAGATATAACGGTGGTGATGACATTCAAATTGCAAACAGGGCGACACCCCTGTTCATATCAGAGGTAGGATCAGATGACCACGTCAATCGAATTGCGCGAGATCGAGCTAGAGAATTTGGAAAAGGCCACAGGCCATATTGCAATTTTTATTGGTGTGGATGGTGCTCTAGACAAGGTCGCGCGCCGTGTAAACCGTCTGACCAAAGGGGCCGTTGATCGCGTGGCACAAAGCGATGCGTTTGAAAAATTGGCTCAGGGTGATGCGATTGCACTGGCATATCCTGCGGGCTTGGCGGCGCAAAGTTTGGAAATCGTAAAATTGGATCGCCGTGCTGATGCATTAACTGCGCGCAAGGCGGGTGTCGGTTTGGCCAAACGTCGCAATGGTCAGAATTTATTGGTGCTGGCGGGTCTGCTGAAACAGGCTGTGGAATTGACCAATGGTATTGCGCTGCGCGATTATCGCTTTGATACGTATCGCACCCAAACTGATACAGCCCACGATGGTCAAATTACAGTTATGGTCAATCGTGCAGATGATTGTCGCGACCGTATCAACGATGTTTTGGCGGTGCGTGATGGTGTGCATTTCACACGCGATCTGATTTCTGAACCTGCAAATGTTCTGACAACGACAGAATTTGCAAACCGCTTGGTTGCCTTGGGCGAATTGGGCGTAAAGGTTCAAGTGCTGGATGAGGACGAATTGGCCAAACTGGGGATGAATGCGCTGCTTGCAGTGGGTCAGGGTTCGGCCAGCCCTTCGAAAGTGGTTGTGATGGAATGGAACGGTGGCAAGTCGGGCGATGCGCCGCTTGCTTTGGTGGGCAAGGGCGTTGTTTTTGACACTGGTGGAATTTCGCTAAAACCGGCCTTGGGCATGGAAGAAATGACCATGGACATGGGTGGCGCGGGTGTTGTTGCAGGTGCGATGATGGCACTGGCCAAACGCAAAGCGGCGGCCAATGTGGTAGGCCTGATCGGTTTGGTGGAAAATATGCCCTCGGGCACGGCCACGCGGCCCGGCGATGTTGTGACATCGATGAAGGGTGACACCATCGAAATTACAAACACCGATGCCGAAGGCCGTTTGGTGCTGTGTGATGTGATGTGGTATGCACAAGAACGCTTTGCGCCCAAGGGTATGATTGATTTGGCAACGCTGACTGGGGCAATCATTATCGGCCTTGGCTATGAAAATGCAGGTGTGTTTTCCAATGATGATACCCTGTGTAATGCGTTTTTGGATGCCGCGCGCACCGAAAACGAAGGCGCATGGCGCATGCCACTGGGCAAAGCATATGACAAACTGTTGAAATCACGCGTCGCTGATATGAACAATGTGGGTGGCCGTCCGGCGGGCTCGATCACTGCGGCGCAATTTTTGCAACGCTTTGTCAAAGAGGGCACGCCATGGATCCATTTGGATATTGCAGGCGTCGCATCTATAAAGGCCGAAACAGCCCATGCACCATCTGGGGCGACAGGCTGGGGCGTTATGGCGCTAAACCGTTTAGTGCGCGACAATTTTGAATAAAATTGATGGGCAGCGTTTATTTTTATCACGTCACACGTAAACCTTTACCCCAAACTTTATCCATGTTGTTGGAGAAAGCTTTGGGGGCAGGGTGGCGTATTCAGGTGCGCGCCCCTAAACTGGACCACTTAACATCACTTGATGACGCACTGTGGAGCTGGCCAGACGATGGATTTTTGCCCCATGCAATCGTCGGATCGGATCAAGCCCAACACAGCCCCATCGTTTTGGCCCCTGAAACGGAACCTTTGATGCAAGGGGCCAGCGGTGATTTTTCATGCTTAATGGCATTGGACGGTGCAGATGTTACGCCCCAAGATGTCGCAACTGCGCAACGTGTGTGTATTTTGTTTGATGGACATAATCCGGATGCTGTCCAAGCTGCGCGGGTTCAGTGGAAATCGCTAACGGATGCGAATTGTGCAGCCCAATATTGGTCCGAAGAAACTGGGTCGTGGCAAAAGAAGGCTGAAAAGACACCTAGCGACGGATAATCATCGCCTCGGGCGTCAGTTCAATAGATCCAAACCGTCTAAGGTATGACATCCCCAACAGGGATTGGAACAATTCGCGACCATTAATCATTGCGCGGACATTGCCATCTTGGTGGGGTCCAAATTGCACATTTGCCAACCGCACAGGGGCCGTGCGCACCGCGCCATTTGCCGTCAGGGCGGTATTCATGAAATTCAGCCGATCCAGATTAAATCCTATCCGCCGTGCGTCCTCTTGGGTTAAAACAATCTCGCTTGCGCCTGTGTCGATTACAAAATCAACAGGGGTATCATTTATGATCAACGTCGCTTGGAAATGGCCATCTGACTGAAGCGGCAGGATAATATGACCTTGCTCGGTTGTTTTGAATTGGCCTTGGTGTTTTGGCTGCGTGACAGACATCCATGCGCCATATCCCAGGGTGACAACCGCAAATATCCCCAACCATATCAGCAGTGGTCGTAAAAATTGGCGCAAACTACCGCGCGTTGACAACACAGCCAATACTGTGATGCCTAACAGGACACTGAGGTAAATCAATCGGTCGGTTTCAGAACTGTACATAAGCTATAGTTAGGAAAGCAAACCAAATTGAACAATACCTTCCATAACAAATTGTACGGCCAAGGCGGCCAACAACATACCAAAGAGCCGTGTTGTGACATTTACACCAGTTTTGCCCAAGGCGCGTTGCAGCAGCGGCGCGATTGAAAACAGGACATAGACGATCAACAATACCGCAGCTGCGACCCCTATGGTCAAACCGATCCCCAAAATGCCGGGAATTTGCGCCGAAATCAAAATAACCGAGGCAATGGACCCCGGTCCGGCAATCAAGGGGATGGCCATCGGGAAAACAGAAGGGTCCTCAACGCTTTCTTCGTCGCTGCTGTCCTGACGGCGTTTGGTGCGGCGTTCAAATAACATGTCCAGCGCGGTTATAAACAACAATATGCCACCCGCCATACGAAAGGCCGGCATTGAAATGCCAGCAAATTGCAAAATTGCATCCCCAAATACCGTAAACGCGACCAAAATTCCGAATGCGACCAATACCGCACGGCGGGCAATTTTTCGCTGTTCCGCCGCGGGCATTCCATGCGTCAAAGCAGCCGCAATCGGTGTCAGCCCTATGGGATCCACGATCACAAACAGTGTGACAAAACTGGTGGCAATTAAAGCAAAGTCCATCGTTAAAATCCGTCGTTAGGTCTTGGTGCCGTTTTGGGCTGTTTCAAGCTTGTCTTGGGCCTCAATCCACAATGTCTCGGCCCGTTCAATGGCTTGTGTCACTTCTGCAAATTTGCGATTCCATACTGCTAGATCGGCGACTTTGTCATCTTCGTACAGACTGGGATCGGCCAGTTTCGCAGATAGCTTTTCGTGCATATCGTGTAATTTTTCCATGCGATCTTCGCATTTTCTGACCTCTGCACGCAAGACAAGAATTTCGTCACGGCTTGCCCGTTTGGGTTTGGGTGACTTTTGTTTCCCTTCGCTGGATTTTTGCGAATTTGCACCCGTGTTCAACAGCAATGCGCGATAGCTTTCCAGATCGTCGTTATATGGGCTAACATGACCATCTTTGACCAGCCATAGCCTGTCGGCCACTAAGGATAGTAGGTGCATATCGTGGCTGACCAGAATGACTGCGCCGCTGTATTGGGTCAGGGCCTCGACCAGCGCTTCGCGGCTTTCAATGTCTAGGTGGTTTGTGGGTTCGTCCAAAATCAATAGATGTGGCGCATCCAGTGTGGCCAACATCAATGACAATCGCGCCTTTTGTCCACCGGATAAACGCCCGACCTGTGTATCGGCCTGTTCTGCCCCGATGCCAAAGCCACCAAGCATGGCACGCAGTTTTGCTGGGGTCGGATCGGGACGCAGTCGGCGTAAATGTTCCAGGGGTGTTTCATCTAGGTGCAGTTCATCGACCTGATGTTGCGCAAAATAACCGATCCGTAATTTTGTGCTGCGTACAATGCTACCCGCGCAGGGGGTCAGCCGATCTGCAATCAGTTTTGACAGCGTTGATTTGCCCTGACCGTTTTGGCCCAATAATGCAATGCGATCATCCTGGTCGATCCGCAAGTCTAGGTTTTTCAAGACGGGCGGCCCATCATAGCCGACGGATGCGTGGTCCAGTCGCAAAATTGGCGGTTGCAGTTCCTCGGGCTCAGGGAATGTAAAACGGCGTAAAGCAGCCTCTTGCGGTGTTGAAATGGGCTGCATCTTTGAAATCATCTTAATGCGGGCTTGGGCCTGTTTCGCTTTGTCCGCTTTATATCTAAAGCGATCCACATAGGATTGTAGATGCGCGCGGCGCGCCTCTTGTTTTTTTGCCTCTGACTCGGCGGCGGCTAATCGTGCGGCGCGCGTGTTGGCAAATGTGTCGTAATTGCCTTGGTAAAATGTCAGTTTGCGATCCTCAAGGTGCAATATGCTGCCGACTGCCCGATTTAACAATCCACGGTCGTGACTGACGATGATCACCGTATGCGGATAGCGCGCTAGATATGTCTCAAGCCAGATGGCCCCCTCAAGGTCCAGATAGTTGGTCGGTTCGTCCAATAACAAAAGGTCTGGCTGGGAAAACAACACACCTGCCAAAGCCACGCGCATCCGCCAACCGCCTGAAAACGCAGAACATGGCATCGCTTGTTTTTCTTCATCAAAGCCCAAACCCTTTAAGATACTGGCCGCGCGCGCAGGTGCGGACCAGGCATCAATATCGGCCAAACGTGTCTGCACTTCGGCAATTCGGTTTGGATCTGTCGTTGTCTCGGATTCGTCTAACAAGGCGGCACGTTCAATATCTTGGGCCAAAACGGTTTCAATCAAGGACACTTCGTTCGATGGAACCTCTTGTGCAATGCCGCCGATGCGGGCGCCCTTGGGAATTGAAATGCTGCCCGTATCAAGCGGTAATTCCCCACGGATGACGCGAAACAGTGTTGTTTTTCCCGTCCCATTGCGCCCGACAAGACCCACCTTGTGACCTGCTGGGATGGCAGCACTTGCATCCTCGACCAAGGGGCGGCCCGCGATGGAATAACCTATATTTTCGAATTTAATCATTTTATGCCTACTTTGCTTGCTCTCTTCACTAGAGGTTCAGCGATAAAAGGAAAAGGGCCAAAGGACATTGGCACATAAATTCATAACAGCCATTCGGATAAAAGCATTTGATTGGCACTTTTCAAACAGAAATGACCGTGATAATGGCTGCGCTTGATATTCATCTTGGATCATCCCAAAATTAAAGGACCAATGTTATGGCAACAGAACGTACACTGAGCATCATCAAACCAGACGCAACAACACGCAACTTGACTGGCAAAATCAACGCCAAATTCGAAGATGCGGGCCTGCGTATTGTTGCGCAAAAGCGTATTCACCTGACACCTGCACAAGCGGGCAAGTTTTACGAAGTGCATGCTGAACGCCCATTCTATGGCGAATTGTGCGAATTCATGGCGTCTGCGCCAGTTGTCGTTCAAGTCTTGGAAGGCGAAGGCGCAATCGCGAAAAACCGCGAAGTTATGGGCGCAACTAACCCAGCTGACGCGGCACCAGGAACCATTCGTGCAGAGTTTGCACAATCTGTTGGCGAAAACTCTGTTCACGGTTCAGACGCGCCAGAAACAGCTGCTGTTGAAATCGCGTATTTCTTCTCAGGTCTAGAGCTGGTTGGCTAAGCTTAAAGCTTACTTAAATTGAAAGGGCGGGGATAATTTCCCCGCTTTTTTATCGCGTATTTATCAAAATTTCACGGTTTTGTCCGATTGTACGCTTTGCGTGATTGAGTATTTTTCAAAAGTGAAAGCAGTCTATGTTTCGACTAAGGTCCGATGAGTGCAAATTTTAGAAATCTCATGCGATCTATCATTGGATTTTCAGACGGTATTGTGTCGCCGACCACAGATGGGTTTGATTGCACCTGTTTGAGCGTTGTTTTTGCCATGTACCCTGACAAACAGGCCAAGCGCGCCGCGCGATCAAGGCGTTTGGGGATGCGCGTTTGCCCCCATGTTGCAAAGTCGCGGATAGCTGTGGGGCGGCCATCAGTCATTGGAATTTTACCAGCGCGTTCAAGGGCTGGTAGGGCGTTTAGGAAATTGGCCGCGCCAATTGCGGTGCCCATGTCATATGCTTGTTTCGTACAATTTGAATGTAAAAGCGCTGCGGCGGTTTCGTATAAAATCCCTGAGGTTTGGCATATATACAGATGGTGGGCTTGTAGCGTGTCAAAGGGTTCGCGGTAGATATCCCATCGACGTGCCGAGACCAAGTTTTGTAAATTGCGGGCTTGGGCCGGATTAAGTAGCGTGCAAAGAATGGACAGCGCTGGGTGGGTCGTTACGGTTTTTCCTGATGCGATATCATCAAGGGCGTCGAACCACCACTGTAGGCGCATTTCGCAGATCATTGGTTCTTGGCTGGCCCAAGGGGCTTGAGCGATTTCGCAGTTCATCGCAAAGAGCGCAAAGAGAGGGGCACGTCGATCGCGTGGGCAGGCCATAATAGCGCGCAGCCGGTTGGGGTCATTGCGTGCAAGCAGTTCGGCGCAGGCGTTTATATCGTCCGTCGAATGTGGATCCATGACCTAAGCTTGTTTCGCCGTATCGCGCATGATTTTCCATGTGATTGCGTCTAACAGTGCCTCAAAGCTGGCGTCCACGATGTTGGGGGATACACCAACCGTTGCCCAACGCTGCCCGCTGCTGTCTTGGCTGTCGATGACGACACGCGTGACGGCCTCTGTGCCGCCTTGGGTAATACGCACCTTAAAATCAACCAGATGCATGTCGTCGATGATATCTTGGTAGGGGCCCAGATCTTTGGCCAAGGCTTTGGCCAAAGCATTGACCGGACCGCGGTCTGAGCCCGTTTCATCCATGCTTTCGCTTACGGATAGTTTTTTATCACCATCGATTTTTACAACAACGACGGCCTCGGACAGGCTGACCATTTTGTCATATTTGTTTTTGCGCCGTTCAACCGTGACGCGGTAGCGTTTGACTTCGAAAAAATTGGGCAAGATGCCAAGTTCGCGGCGCGCCAGCAATTCAAAGCTGGCTTGGGCCGTGTCATAGGAATAACCCTCGGCCTCGCGGGCTTTGATCGTATCAAGGATACGCCCCAATGCGGGATCACCTTTTTCGACGGAAATGCCGGCGTCGGACAATCTGCGAATTAGGTTTGATTGACCGGCTTGGTTTGACATCGGAATAATACGCGCGTTTCCAACAGTTGCGGGATCCGTATGTTCATAGGTCGAGGGATCTTTAAGGATTGCACTGGCGTGCAGACCTGCCTTGTGCGCAAAAGCAGAGCTGCCGACATAGGGTGCCTGGCGTGCAGGAACGCGGTTTAAGATATCATCCAACAGGCGTGATGTGCGGGTCAGGTTTTGCAGTGCTGCGTGGGAAATTTTAGTTTCAAGCTGATCGCAATAGGGTTGCTTTAACAACAACGTTGGAATGATCGATGTCAGATTTGCGTTGCCACAACGTTCGCCCAGCCCATTCAATGTGCCTTGAATTTGGCGCACGCCTGCGTCAATCGCGGCCAAGGTGTTTGCGACGGCATTTTCGGTGTCGTTGTGGGTGTGAATCCCCAAATGATCGCCTGGAATGCCCGATTGAATAACCGATGAAACGATTTCGAACACCTCGGCGGGCAGGGTGCCGCCATTGGTATCGCATAAAACAATCCAACGTGCGCCAGCTGAAAGAGCGGCCTGCAAGGTTTTTAACGCATAGTCTGGATTTGCCTTGAACCCATCAAAGAAATGTTCGGCATCAAATAACGCTTGGCGGCCTTGGGCGACAATATGGGCCACAGACGCGCTGATATTTTCCAGATTTTCGTCCAGTGTAATACCCAGTGCAGCGGTGACATGAAAATCATGTGATTTGCCAACCAAGCATACTGCCGGTGTTCCCGCGTTCATGACCGCGGCCAAGACATCATCGTTTTCGGCCGATCGGCCTGAACGTTTGGTCATTCCAAATGCCGTAAACGTGGCCTGTGTGTCTGGGCGTGCGTCAAAAAATGCGCTGTCGGTTGGGTTGGCACCGGGCCAGCCCCCCTCGATATAGTCGACACCCAATGCATCTAGCGCAGTTGCGATAGCTTGTTTTTCTTCAATAGAAAATTGAACACCTTGGGTTTGTTGCCCGTCGCGCAGGGTCGTATCATAAATATACAGTCTGTCTTTCATTGTGTTCAACTTTGTTGTGTGGTGTTCGATTTAGCGGGCACTTGCGTTAAAGCGTATCGGCATCTGGTAATTTATGTATGTCAAACCCAACACTTGGGACAAGTTCGACACCGGTTTTCGACATCCTGACCTCAAGCCCTGCAGATTGAAAGAGGGATTTCAGTTTATCCACTTGGTCAAAATTTTTCGATGCAATCGCAGTTTGTCGGGCGGCAAATAATGCGGTTTCATAGGCGCTTAGGTCAACAGTTGGGGTGGTCCAATCCCCCATTTCATCACTTAGCAAGCCTATCAGGTTTGCAGCCGCTTTCAACATTGGGCCATCGCCTGCATTGGCATATTGATGCAACAGTGCGATCACACCCGATGTGTTCAGATCATCTGCCAGTGTTTTGACGACATCATCGGCGATTTTGCATGCAGTGATGCCATCGGTGATCGCACGCCATTTGCGCAACGTCTTTTCTGCGTCGCGCGCCTTGGCATCATTCCAGTCCATGGGTTTGCCGTAATGCGTCGATAGAAACACAAACCTGATAACTTCGCCCGCATAGCCCTGATCCAACAAATCGCGCACGGTAAAGAAATTGCCCAGAGACTTGGACATTTTTTTGCCCTCAACCTGTAGCATTTCATTGTGCAGCCAAACATTTGCAAAACCGGCATTCGGATCGGCACAGCAGCTTTGGGCAATTTCGTTTTCGTGGTGGGGGAACATCAAATCATTGCCACCGCCATGAATGTCAAAATGCGCCCCCAACAGATCGCGTGACATGGCTGAACATTCAATGTGCCAGCCGGGGCGGCCACGGCCCCATGGGCTGTCCCAACCGGGTTCGTGATCTTGGGATGGTTTCCACAACACAAAATCCATCGGATTGCGTTTATAGGGTGCGACCTCAACCCGGGCGCCTGCGATCATATCGTCGATATTGCGACCTGATAGGCGCCCATAGCCATCATAGCTGTCAACGGCAAACAGCACATGGCCTTGGGCCGCATAGGCGTTGTTTTTGGCGATCAAATCTGAAATCATATCGATCATTTGATCGATGTATTGCGTGGCGCGCGGCATGTGGGTCGGCAATTGGTTGCCCAATGCACCCATATCGTCCAAAAACCATTGTGTGGTTTGCGCTGTAATATCACCAATACTACGCCCTGTTTCGGCCGCGCGCGCACTAATTTTATCGTCAACATCAGTGAAGTTGCGCACATATGTAACATGATCTACGCCATAGATATGTTTTAGCAGACGAAACAACACATCAAACATAATCACGTTTCTTGCGTTGCCGATATGGGCGCGATCATAGACGGTCGGTCCACATAGATACATGCGCACATTATTGGCGTCGATCGGCGCAAAGGTTTCTTTGCGGCGTGTCATCGAATTATGCAGCGTAACAGCGACCATCATTTGACCCTTTCGTGATGATTTGTTGGTGCAATATCAAACCTGTTTCAAAATGGAAACGCTATATTCTGGCACGGTTATTGGAAATTGACAATTTGCGGGCGCATGTGCCTTATTGAAACATGGAATGCAGCGGGGTGTAGGAACTTGGATCAGCCAATTTCATCGATACGAAACTTGGGCCCCGCGACCGAGGCCGAGTTCCATAAAATTGGCGTGACCGGCGCGCAGCAATTGCGCGAACTGGGACCTGATACCGCGTATCGCATGTTGTTGGAAAACGGGGTCAGGCCGCATTTTATTGGATATTATGTGTTGGTTATGGGCCTGCAGAACCGCCCATGGAATGATTGTGAGGGGGCTGAAAAACAGGCCCTGCGCCAGCGATTTGATCACATCAAAGATCAAGCCAAACAAAGAGCAAGCGACAGCGGTGTATCACATGAATTGGATCGCGCACTTGATCAAATTGGTGTGCGCAAACCGTCATTGGTAAAATAATTCATGTGTGGAATGTCTACGCCTCTTTGCTTTTGAAGTTCAGCCAAAGCAATGCGCCACCGGCCAGCGTTAAAAACGGGATAATCGCAATGTTTACCGATGCCCACCCATCCACAGCTGCACCGCCCGAGCAATTCATCAAACCACCCGACGCAAGCGATGCAAACGTCACGCCACCAAAGACGATAAGATCGTTCATACCCTGAACAATGCCCTTTTCCGCGCTGTCGTGCGCGCCTGCCAGCATTGTGGTCGCGCCAATAAAGCCAAAATTCCAACCCACACCCAAAAGGATCAAGGCGATATAGAAGTTTTCCAAGGCAACGCCTTGCAGCGCAACCAATCCCGACACCCCAAGAATGACCAGCCCTGCTGAGACCACGGTTTTAACGCCAAAGCGTGCAATGAAATGTCCTGTGAAAAATGATGGGATATACATCGCCAAGACGTGTGCAGACACGATATCCGCGGCGGTGTTTTGTTCAAATCCACAGCCCACAACTGCCAATGGTGTCGATGTCATCACAAGGTTCATCAATGCATAGGACACCATGCCGCAAATAATTGCCACGCTGATGGCCGGCGTTTTTAAGATCGCCAATCGGCTGCGCCCTTTGGGGGCATTTGCGGCGGGTTTTTCCGGTGTTGGAATGTTAATCGCGAAAAACAACAACGATCCAATTATATTGATCGCAATCACCGCCAAATAGGTGCCCATAAATGGCACGACCATTGATTGTGCCGTTACTTTAACCAACTGTGGTCCGATAATTGCGGATGCCAGACCACCGGCCATGACATATGAAATGGCCTTGGGGCGAAAGGCATCCGATGCCGTGTCCGCGGCTGCAAAGCGGAAAAAGCCCTGCGCAGACATGTAAATCCCAGTCAAAAACGATCCGATTAGAAAAATGGTAAAGGAATGTTGATATAGACCAATCGCACCAATCGCACCACCGGCCGCGCCGCCCGCGGTCCCAATCAAAAAACCAACACGACGTCCATATTTTTGCATGATCATGGACATCGGTGTGGCCGATAGCATGGACCCCAAGACAATCAGCGAAATCGGCAATGTCGCAAAGCAGATGTTTGATGCCAATGTCTGCCCCGCCAGACCGCCAATGGTAAAAATCATTGGCATTTGTGCGCCCAAGAACGCTTGCGCGAGCACCAAAATGGTCACATTCCGTTTCGCGATGCTGTCATTTGCCACGGTCATGGGAGGATCCTTGTGTAAATATTCAAGGCTTGCGATATGATATTCTTAGTGTATCGTCAATCCTAAGTGTGTCGATAACCGATGGAATAGGTCTGGTGGAAACAATAATAACGGATCAATCTGACATTGATCGCGGCTGCGCATGGCTGGCGCAGACCTGTCCGCGGTTTGCGGCGATTTTACCTGAGCTTGGGCCAATCCCATTGCGCCTCCGTGCAGACGGGTTTGATCGGTTGTTATCTGCAATCGTATCGCAACAGGTATCGGTCGCATCCGCAAATGCAATTTGGGCACGGGTTGATGGGGCAGGGATGACAGATCCCGCCGCGATCCAAGCAGCCAGCGACCACGATTTGCGCGCCTGTGGGTTAAGCCGCCAAAAAATGCGCTATGCGCGTGCTTTGGCGGCAGCGGATATTGATTTTGACGCGCTGCGCGATATGGCCACGCATGATATCATCAAAACATTGACACAGGTTTCGGGCGTCGGGGTATGGACGGCCGAAATATATGCGATGTTTAGTTTGGGGCGCGCTGATGTTTTCGCGCCGGGGGATTTGGCCCTGCAAGAAGCTGTGCGGATATTATACGACATGCCCGAACGTCCGTCCGAGCGCGAATTGCGCCAATTCGCCCAAGCGTGGTCGCCATGGCGGGCGGTTGCAGCGCGCGTGCTTTGGGCCTATTACAAACACGTCAAAGAACGAGAGGGCATCACATGACACGCATCCTAAACGCCGAACGCCGCGAACCTTTATCGGGATCAACGCGATCTGTTGTTGTTTTCTTGCACGGCTATGGCGCAAATGGCGCTGATTTGCTGGGGTTGGCCGATCCTTTGGCCGAACATTTGCCCGATACGTTATTTGTGGCACCTGATGCCCCCGAACACTGTGCAGGCAGCCCGATGGGGTTCCAGTGGTTTCCCATCCCTTGGATTGACGGCAGCAGCGAAGAGGAATCGCGCCGCGGCATGATGGCTGCAACCGAGGATGTGAACGCATTCCTTGATGCGCTGATGGTTGACGAAGATGTCCTGCCCGAACAGGTGGTTTTGTTCGGCTTTTCCCAGGGCACAATGATGTCATTGCATGTGGCGCCACGCCGCGAAGACCCGATTGCGGGTATCGTTGCATTTTCTGGTCGTTTATTAGAACCTGAATTGCTGGCGGATGAGGCGATCAGCCGTATGCCCATATTGTTGGTCCATGGCGATCAGGATGATGTGGTTCCGGTGCAATCACTGCCCCAAGCGGCCGAAGCCCTGCAAACCGCCAAGTTTACCGAAGTTTACGCCCATATCCAAAAAGGCACAGGTCACGGCATCGCCCCCGATGGATTGGGCGTTGCACTGGCATTTCTGCGCGACGAACTTAGCCTGTAACTGTCATATCCCTGTCATAAAGTCGTGGTTCTGTCTTGGTGAGCCCAAATCAAGGGGGTTGCCAGATGGAATACACGATATATAGTGGTGTTATCCGATCTGAACACTGTGACCAATGGGAATGACAGGGGGCAGCCATGGATGGCGATTTTAGAACTGAATTTATACGCGAACCCGCATCGCGCAAACAACATGCGGCCTTGGTATTGAATGCGGATTATCGACCACTGTCGTATTATCCGCTGTCGCTGTGGTCGTGGCAGGATGCAGTCAAGGCGGCCTATATGGATCGGGTCGATATTGTGGCGGAATATGATGATTATGTTCACAGTCCGACCACACGAATAAAAATACCCTCTGTTGTCGTCCTAAAAGATTATGTCAAACCTCAAAAGCGCGTGGCCTTCACGCGCTTTAATTTATTTTTGCGGGACGAATTCAAATGTCAGTACTGTGGATCGCGGGGCGATTTAACATTTGACCACGTGGTCCCGCGCAAAGTGGGCGGTGTGACCAGTTGGGAAAATGTGGTCGCCGCCTGCAGCCCCTGTAATTTAAAGAAAGGTTCCAAGAGTTTGCGCCATTCCGGATTGCACCTGCGCAAGCCCCCGCGCCAACCGTCGGTGCATGAATTGCAATCCTTGGGTCGGCGTTTTCCACCTAATTACCTGCACGACAGCTGGATGGATTTCCTCTATTGGGATAGTGAGTTAGAGCGTTGAGATCCAATGGATAAATGATAGCATCGGGCACGTAATATGTTCGGTGCGCTATGACGAAAAACCCCATTTTGAATGACCTGATTGGCCTGTGTATTTTCATTCCGGTGATATTGTTGCTGCATGTCAGTGACCCATCCGATGGTTTGGGTCTGTGGTCGTCATTGGCTTTTGTGCCGTTGTTTGTTGTGGCATTGGACGTCATGGTCCAGTTCCAATTCATGGCGATTGATAAACCAAAATTGTCGTTTGAATGGATCATGAATGCGGTGTCTTGGGGGGCTTCAGGCAAGTTTTATGACAATCAGCATGGCTGACTTTACCGATCGAGCCGCCGTTTTGTTACAATTTGCGATCCAATTTACTATTATGACCTGCCTTTGGTGGTTTTTTGGGGCAGTCAGGCATGGTCAAGATAAACACATTGCCAAACAAACCCGTTTTGCCACCCGTCAGGAATTCGATACGTATCGCGACGGACATTCATTCAGACGTTCCGAAATTCTTGGCGCTGCTGGAATGACATGTATTTCCATCGCTTCAATGATTTGGGGCAATGTTGTGCTGGGGTTAGTGTTTTTATTAACCGTGCCAGTCATCCTATCGCAGGGTATTCAGATGCATCATGTGCCCCATTGGTACAGCTGGGTGAGCAGCGCTGTTTATGGCCTTGCAGCTGGGGCAGTCGTATATTTGTCCATGTCTGGTTTTTAAACCACCTCGACCGCGGGTGGGGTGCGCAGCAGGTTCGCCAGTGTTTCGATGCCTGCGTTGAACCGATCCAGCCCATGTTCCGCGTTCACAGATATTCGAACCGCTTGGGGGCATTGCCATCGCGAACGGTAAAGGCGTCGGCCGGCGTGATCAGCACACCGCGATCCTTGGCGGCCTGACAAAATGCCGCCGCCCGCCAACCGCGCGGTAATTGCAGCCACAGCATGGGCACTGCGTCCCGCCACGCAATATCAAATTGCCCCAATACGTTGACGGCCGCTTGGATATAGCGGTTGGTTTCATTGGCGATTTGCACCTGAATTTCGGCAATTCTGGGGTGGTTCATGACATATTCCGCCACGCGGCATGTTGCCTGCGAAACCCCAAGCGAATTAAAGAAAACGATATTACGCAGATGATCGGCCATGTTTTCAGGGCAAACCACACAGCCAATGCGCAAAGCAGGCGAAATGGATTTGGAAAAGCTGGTCACATACCACGCCCCATCGGGGTAGATCGCGCGATATGACATCCCTTGATAGGCGCCGATGCGATAACAATCATCTTCGACAATATCGACATCGTGTTTGCGACAAAGATCGACCAAAATGTGACGACGTTCATTCGATGTTTGTCGCAGGGTTGGATTATTGACCTGCGCGGATGTGAAAAAGGCCGATATTTTGTGCGACCGCAAAATTTGTTCGAAATGTTCCGGTATGGGTCCATCTATGTCCGTCGCAACTGGCCGCAATTTTGTGCCGGATAATTCGGCTGCATGGCGAAATCCGGGATAGGACAAATCCTCTGTGATGACATCACCTTGTTTATGCTGGCGAATGGCCTGAAGGGCCGTGACACCGCCATGTTGTCCACCATGGGTCACGACCACATCCTGGGCGGTGGTTTGGCCCAAGGGAACGTCACGGATAAACCGCAGATATGAGGCCTGAAGCGTGGCTGTATCCATACGCTGCGGATAGGACATCAATTCATTAAAGCCAGCGGAATTGCCGAATTCGATAAACCCACGCCGCAAAATCGCAACTTGTCCGATGTCGGGCAGGCGGGGGGACAAAAGGTACAGTTGATCCGAGGGGGTATGCGATACAGCGGCTTTGTATTTCTGTACAAACGTCCCATCACCGACACGCGCCTCAAGGATATTTTGATCGATCAATTCCTTGTATGCACGTGCAACGGTCCCAGGAGTCACCTGCATATCAAAGGCCAGATTGCGCACCGATGGCAATTTATCCCCTTGTTTTAATGTGCCATTTTCAATTTGTTTCAGGATTACGTTTATCAACGAGACGTATTTTGCACGGTTTGGTTGCATGATTATTGTATCCAGTACAATGTTTTGTTTTTGAAAATTGTATTACTAAAGCATCAGCAATAAGACGAAAGTAAATATTAGTGTATCGGTACAATTAAGGAATAAGTACATGACACCACATATCTCAAGACACCAATCCCTGTTATCGGAACTGGCGCAGTTGCAAACGCTGCCGGTCATGGCGCATTGGACTTTGGTGTTGACGGTGGTGTTGTGCAAATGGCGTCGCAATCATCGCACGCGGATCAGATTGGCCGCCTTGACGGATGATCAATTGCGTGACATCGGAATAACCCGAGCGCAGGCCTATGAGGAAAGCAAACAGCCATTCTGGCGGTGACAAGCGTTATGCGGCATGATTTTAATACGTTATGCCGCATTATTGTGGGGTATTTTGATACCTATTTTTTAAGATATTGTTTTTGCAAGATTTATATTGATGGCGCGCCCTTGACTGCGCGCAAACAATCGATATAAACCGCCCATCACAGTCAAGACGGTTCAATCCGTTTTGCAGAAACTATAGAACCAAGGGTAACCTTCGATGAAAACATTCTCTGCAACTCCCGCAGACATCGACAAAAAATGGATCCTGATCGACGCCGAAGGCATCGTTCTGGGTCGTTTGGCGTCAATTGTTGCGATGCGTTTGCGCGGCAAGCACAAAGCATCCTTTACGCCTCATATGGATT
>Ga0181556_1000263_pt1 | contig 57315 bp, 49 predicted proteins | sample 011ome_14_FD_148651 | JGI IMG/M metagenome (GOLD analysis project Ga0181556, IMG submission 148651) | Coastal salt marsh microbial communities from the Groves Creek Marsh, Skidaway Island, Georgia - 011505AT metaG (spades assembly) | ecosystem: Environmental > Aquatic > Marine > Intertidal zone...
CTGCCTTATCCTCTGCACCAAACCAAACCGTCCGTTTCCGTCCGACCCAACCTGGCCACCGTAGCGTTGTTCGCTGCCGGTGAAGGCGCTTCTAGACCCAACCAATAAAACCCGCAACCCCTATTTTGATCTTTTTTCTACTTTTTTCAAAAAAAGTTATTTTGCCGATTTTTCTCATGTGGTTTTGCAGGAGTTATCCACAAAATGTAGTATTTATCCACAGGTTAGCCCCCCCTCAAGCGGCCCATTTCGATATCAAAGACCTGATTCATGCGTGATCTAATTTGTGAATCAGATGCAAATAAGGCCGCCCACATCTAGCGGCCTTTCTCGTTTTCATGAATCAACGCTTAGTGCGCCAAACTTTTACCGTTATTCAGGTCGCGCTGTGCCAGTTTGCGGCCCTGACGCCCCGACAACATCGTTTAACTTTTCTGCAACTTGGGAATAAAGTTACGAATTGATAATTCTATCCTGAGTTTTTGTATCGAAATCCGAAGCATCATGGCGCTCGTGCAATTGCAAAGCAGGTTCGCCAAACGCACGATTAACCATGCGACCTCGTTTCACGGCGGGACGCTCATCAATTTCTTTGGCCCAACGCACCACGTTTGAATATGAATCAGCCTCTAAAAACTCGGCCGCATTGTACAAACGCCCCAAAACAAACTGACCGTACCATGCCCAGTTCGCCATATCTGCGATTGTGTATTCATCCCCCGCAAGAAACCGCGCTTCGGCCAAACGACGATCTAGAACGTCCAGTTGGCGTTTGGCCTCCATAGAAAACCGATCAATGGCATATTCGATTTTAATCGGTGCATAGGCGTAGAAATGACCAAATCCACCGCCCAAATAGGGCGCGCTGCCCATTTGCCAGAACAGCCAATTCATACATTCGGTCTTTGCGGCGGGATCTGTTGGCAAAAACGCCCCAAACCGCTCTGCCAGATATAATAGTATTGAACCAGATTCGAATACGCGCTGCGGAACCTCACCGCTATGATCCATCAACGCAGGAATTTTAGAATTCGGGTTTACATCCACAAAGCCAGATCCAAACTGATCCCCATTGCCGATATTGATGAGCCACGCATCGTATTCCGCATCTTTGTGACCTGCCGCAAGCAATTCCTCGAACATAACAGTCACTTTTACACCGTTCGGCGTCGCCAACGAATACAGCTGAAAGGGATGCACACCCTTTGGCAAGGGTTCATCATGCGTTGCACCTGCCGTGGGTCGGTTTGTGTTAAAGGCTTGCTTCGCATCTTTATTCCACTGCCACACTTTGGGGGGAACATAGTTTGTATCGTCTGACATTTTGGTATCCTTATCGCCCTTGGGGTTTCGGCTGATCTATGGTCTTGCGGGGCCAATCACAAGTGGCAGGACCTTATTGAGGGGGAATAACCCCCTTGCGCAGCATGACACAGCCGTAAAATCGGCGCTCGCCCGTTTGGATGACGGCATAAGAATTTTTTGCCAGATCGTAAAATTTGAAACGATCAATGCCGATCATCGGGCGTGACGCCCCTTCGGCGCGATCAATTTCCGCTTGGGCTTCCGCTTGAACGTCTGGGATCTGTGACGGGTCATCGACGACCTCCATCCGCATCGCAAAATCGTCGACGAATGTATCCAGCGGCAAGACAGACAGAATCGCACCCAGTGCACGTGGCATTGTAATATTGTCCATCATGGCCACCCGACCAAAGGTCGTTGATTTGGCCACCGAATGGGCAGGGAAATTTGTGTCTGATATGACCACAACATCCCCGTGCCCCATGGACCGTAGGATATATAACACTTCGGCAGTCAACGCAGGATTGAGAGATTTCAACATGGCAACACCTTTCGCATGGTTTACGGAAACCTGACAACTCTGCCCCATTTTGGCAAGGCCATCCTATGTCTCTTGTGACGTATTTGACTCAGATTGGGTATGAAACATCGCGGCATAAAGCCCACCGCGCCCCAAAAGATCGGCGTGCGTACCCTGTTCGACAACACGTCCCGCATCCACAACATAGATCATATCGGCCCGCGTGATGGACGCCAATTTATGTGTGACAACGATGCGGGTTTGGGTGCTGTTCTCTGCAAAAAATGCATCATTGATTAATGCTTCTGTGACGGGATCAAGCGCCGACGTCGCCTCATCAAGAATCAAAATCGGCGTGTCTTTCAAAAATGCGCGCGCAATCGCGATCCGTTGTTTTTGACCGCCCGACAAATGGGCGCCCTTGGGGCCGACGGGCGCATCACCACGGGACTGCAACACATCCAAAATCTGCGCCTTGTCTGCGGCAGCCAGAATTTCATCTTTGGTGGCATCCGGTTTGGCATAGGCGATATTGTCGTAAATCGATTTGTTAAAAATCACGATGTCTTGGGCTACGATGTTGATCGCGCTGCGCAGCGAGGCCAAGGTTAAATCCTGGATCGCAATTCCATTGGCCATAATTGTGCCAGAGGTGTGATTATACAAACGCCCGATCAGGGCCAAGATGGTTGATTTTCCCGATCCAGTTGCCCCAACAATCGCGGTGGTTTTCCCCCCTGCGATGTTCAAGGTCACGTCATGAATCACTTGTGTGCCGTCACTATAGGCAAAATTCACATGATCAAACGACATCGTCACAGGCGTCGAGACGTCCAAATCTGTTTTGGTGCTGCTGTCCTCGGCCTCAAGGTACAAAATGGTTCGGACGCTTTTCAACAAAATCAGGTTGGATTGGATACGTACGAAAAAAGATCCCAAATTTTTGGCAGGGTCGAAAAGAATGACAAGGCCTAATAGGAACGAAATAATACCAGCACCATCAAGATTGCCTGCCCCCTGAAGCGCAATATATCCACCAACGCCAATCACCAAAATAAAGAACATTGCCGAAGCAAGATCGATAATAGGCAACATAATTGCATTGGCTTTTTGCAACCGGATGGCCAACCCGCGCAAGGAATATGCGCTGCTGTTCAAACGGTTTATTTCGCTGCTTTCTTGCGACGACAATTTTATCGTGCGCATACCAAAGGCCATTTCATCGATAGAGGTCAAATAATCGCCTGTTGCGGCTTCGTTTTTGGATTGAATCTGTTTGATCTTTTGCGAGGTCACGTTAATCGCAATCGCGATAAGCGGGATCACAATCAAGGCAAATGCAAACATAAACGCAGATTTATAGACCAAATACCCCGACACGACCAAAATCGTGATCAGATCGCGCATCGCGTTCACGGTTCCTTGGCCAACGAAACCGCCCAATGCCTGCGCTTGGTTCACCAACCGCAGTATGATTTCGCCTGCGGGGGTCGCATCGAAATAGGATTGCTTTACGCGCACCAAATGTTCGGTCATATCGCGCCGCAATTCGAAAATTGCGCGATTTGCAATTTTTGCCGAATTCACGGGGATCAAATAACTGCCCAAGGCACGAAACAAGAAAATGCCCAACGTAATCGCGCAAATACGAACAAGTTCGGCCACACTGCCCTTGTCAAATATGACGCGCAGGCCCTCTTCGGTCAAAACCAAAAACTGTTGATAGACGACACCTTGAACCACGATCAGCAGAAAAATAAGAACCAACTGCCACCCATGTGGGCTCAGATAGCGTTTGAAAAACCACGCAAGGTTACGCACGTCATCTTGTGAAAACAGCTTGGATTTCATGTGGTCTTTCGCCTTGGCCCTAATATCCCTTAATTAACGAGGATGCCACTGAACCACAAGCCTTCGTCATGAAAGCGTTCCACTCAATAAAAAAGGCCCGCATAAAATGCGGGCCTGTGTGTTTTGTGCCGTGATTAGGCCCAAGGGCGCTCTGCCGCGAGCTTGGCCTCATATGTATCGATATGTGACGCTTTTTCCATCGTCAAACCGATGTCATCCAAACCGTTCAACAAACAATGTTTTTTAAAGGAATCGACTTCGAATTTGAATTCCTGGCCGTCCGATGTGGTGACCGTTTGGTTTTCCAGATCGACGGTCATCCGCGCGTTTTCACCCTTTTCCGCATCTTTCATCAGAACATCGACAACGTCTTGGGGCATCACAATCGGAAGAATGCCGTTTTTAAAGCTGTTGTTATAAAAGATATCCGCGAAAGACGTGGAAATGATGGCTTTGATTCCGAAATCGGCCAATGCCCATGGGGCGTGTTCACGTGATGAACCACAGCCAAAGTTATCGCCCGCAACCAAGATTTCGGCATTGCGATATTGGGGTTTGTTCAACACGAAATCCGCGATTTCATTGCCCTGACGGTCATAGCGCATTTCGTCAAATAGATTCACGCCCAAACCAGACCGTTTGATGGTTTTCAAGAAAACCTTTGGGATGATCATGTCTGTATCGATATTCACCAATGGCATGGGTGCCGCGATACCTGTCAGTGTTTGATATTTTTCCATTGTTAATCTCCTATGCCATTTCAGGCGTAAATGGCCATTTCCAATCCCAACGAATCCGTGGTGGGTGAATTTGGAAAGGTCACATGTGTGTTTGAGTGTACGCGCGTCGCAGACCAAGCAAGGACCGCAGCGTCGATCAGATCATCAGGTGCAGATGTATGTTTATCATCCAAGGGGGCGGCCAGCCGAACAAGATCAAAGCCAAGCTTGGCAATATAACCGGCGCGGGCGATCAAACCCTTTGCCGATTTCTTGCTTGCCAAAATGGGCGCGCCCGACAGCATCGCAAACGATACCTCGGGGTGGGCTTCGTGCATTTGAACTTGCGAGAGCTGTCGCACCGCATCATCAACTTCGGAAATTTTTGGGCAAATATTCCAAGTCTGCTTGGACAGCTTTTTACCCAACACCTCGGCATTGGTCAGTGATGCGGCGTGATAGTCAACACACCCCAACGCTTGGCGGCATGGCGCATTGAACAAAGACGATGCCTTGCCTTTCAACACCTGCCGCGCGGCGTCTTCCACAGGACGATCATGCGGTCCCGTGCTAAGACCGATGGGCATATCAACCAACGCAAGCTTGATCGCGTTGGCCTTGATCAAGTCCACAAGACTTGATGCCCAGACGGTAAACGCACGGGTAAAATCGCCAGCATCGACGACAACGGCAATCCAGCCGTCTTTATAGCCGTCTATGCCAGCAACCCGCATGCTTACATCATCTCCCGTACGTCGGTCAGACGACCAGTGATGGCCGCCGCGGCTGCCATCGCTGGGGACACAAGGTGCGTACGACCTTTGTACCCTTGGCGACCTTCAAAGTTGCGGTTCGATGTGGACGCGCAGCGTTCCCCTTCGGCCAATTGATCAGGGTTCATCGCAAGACACATAGAACATCCCGCCATACGCCATTCAAAGCCGGCATCCTTAAAGATATCGGCAAGGCCCTCTTCTTCGGCTTGTGCACGCACAAGACCAGAACCCGGCACGACCATCGCACGCATACCGTCTTTGATCTTTTTGCCTTTCAGGATTTCCGCAGCCGCCCGCAAATCTTCGATACGGCCGTTTGTGCAAGACCCGATAAACACAGTGTCAATTTCGATATCGGTCAATTTTTGACCCGCTGTCAGACCCATATAGTCCAATGCGCGCTTGGCTGCTTCGACCTTGCCACCTTTGAAATCTTCTGGCGCGGGCACTGTCGCAGTGATCGGCAAAACGTCTTCTGGTGATGTGCCCCACGTGACAACAGGCGCGATATCTTCGCCTTTGATCGTGACGACTTTGTCAAAATGCGCGCCCTCGTCGGTGAACAAGGTCTTCCAATAGGCAACCGCCGCTTCCCATGCAGCACCCTTTGGTGCGTGTGGGCGACCTTTGCAGTATTCGAATGTCTTTTCATCCGGCGCAATCAAACCAGCGCGCGCGCCACCTTCGATGGCCATGTTACAGACGGTCATGCGACCTTCCATCGACAAATCACGGATCGCTTCACCGCAATATTCGATGACATAGCCCGTGCCGCCGCCCGTGCCAGTGTGACCAATGACAGACAATGTGATGTCTTTCGCCGTCACACCCGGACGCAATTTGCCGGTAATTTCGACCTTCATATTTTTGGATTTCTTTTGGATCAACGTTTGCGTTGCCAAAACATGCTCGACCTCGGATGTGCCGATGCCATGCGCCAATGCACCGAATGCGCCATGGGTTGCGGTGTGGCTGTCACCACAAACAACCGTCATGCCCGGCAACGTCCAACCTTGTTCTGGACCAACGATATGCACGATACCCTGACGCACGTCAGAGACCGGATAATAATGAATGCCGAAATCTTTCGCGTTTTTGTCAAGCGCTTCGACCTGAATACGGCTTTCTTCGTTGTCGATCACGCCAGACGCACGATCCAAAGTTGTTGGCACGTTGTGATCAGGCACAGCAATCGTTTTCTCGGGCGCACGTACCTTGCGGCCGGCCATACGCAAACCTTCAAAGGCTTGGGGGCTGGTCACTTCGTGAACAAGGTGACGATCGATGTACAACAAGCATGTGCCATCAGCGTCCTCAGACACCACATGGGCATCCCAGATTTTGTCATAGATTGTTTTTGGGGCGGTCATTTTAATCCTCTCCCACCAGAGTTAGCAATTTTAAACGGAATAAGGTCGGGTCCAGCGTCAGAGGCTGGCAAGCACAGTGGTCATAGCACCAAAAAACCGCCAAGGCAGCCGCGCACGATCATCCATGTTGAATATGTGTTTCATAGCGCAATGCATACACAAAGCGACCGAGTCTATCAAGATGTGGAATTGGGGAGCAACATTTTGTGCCGCCGAAATAAGTCTTGTTAACAGCGCATTAAATCGATGGATGAAAAAGTGACATTATCTTTTGGTAAGAATCGATGGATGACATCTTTCGCAGGTTCGCAATTTCTATGGTTTTTGCCAGAATTATTTGGAAATTTCGCGAAGCATCTGATTGCAGTTCTGGTTCGATTTCTAAGTCCAGCGATCAGTTCGTGTCGCTTGTGCGATGACATTGTTTCCAATCAATCCCACCGCGATAGCGCGTCTTCGTCTTCGGGTTTGGCATTGACCCAGCGGGGTTCGCCGTTGACGTATTCTTTTTTCCAAAAGGGCGCGCGGGATTTTAGGTAATCCATCAGGTATTCCGCCGCCTCAAACGCATTCACACGGTGGCGCGCGGCGGTGGCAACCATCATAATCATTTCGCCCGGTTTCAACGCACCATGGCGGTGGATGACCAAAACATCGCCCAAATCCCAACGATCCTTGGCGTAGGCTGCGAATTTTGTAATCGCCCGTTCGGTCATGCCCGGATAATGTTCGATTTCCATGACGTCCAACCCACCCAGATCATCATCGCGCACGATCCCTGTAAAGGTCACAACCGCGCCCATATGGGTGTGCCCGTCAGCGAACTCTTGGGCCAATGCCCCAAAATCAAACGGATCACTTTGAACGGAAATCTGCATTTAACCCCCTGTCATCGGTGGAAAAAATGCAACCTCTTTTGCTCCGGTCAAGGGCGCGTCGAAATCAACCAAATCTTGGTCAATCGCCACGCGTAACGATGCCAGATCGGAAAACGCAACGGCATAGCGTTCATCACGCGCACGCAATTCCTCAACCAACTCTTTCACTGTTGTCGCTGTAGTCTCAACGGTTTCTTTCGGAAGACCAATGCGTTCACGCACCCAAGCGAAATACAAAAGAGTTATCATGATCAATCCTTTAGAAAGGGGCGCGCCTTGGCAAAATAATCAAGACCCGTCACAAAGGTTAAAATGGCAGCAACCCAAAGCAAAACCATCCCAATGCGGCCAGACCAAATCATGGCCTCCAACTTCCAGACAAGGCCAAAGTGATCTTCTTCCGCACCTTGAAGGATGTTGGTCACGATCTCGTCGCTCATGCCGATTGTCGACATACCAAAGAAATGTTCAAAGACCCCTTGGGAAAACAAAATTGCAATCGCCACCATTTGCGCAGTGGTTTTCCATTTGGCAAGCTTGGTCACTTTTAACGTGCCCGCGGTGTCGCCCAGAAATTCACGCAAACCTGATACGAACACTTCGCGGAATAAAATCACTGTGGCGGGCAAAACGAGCCAAGGCGACATAGATGAATACCCAACGATCACCATCAGAGCGATGACAACCATTGCTTTGTCGGCAATCGGGTCCAACATCGCGCCCAATTTGCTTTCTTGTTTCCATGCGCGCGCCAAGAAGCCATCAAACCAATCGGTGATCGCCGCGCTGACGAATAAAATCAGGGCGAACCAATCCGCATAGGGTCGCGTGAAGTACAAAAACATCACCGCGACACCCGGAGCCGCAAGAAGCCGTAAAACGGTCAATATATTTGGAACAGTCCATGTCATACCTTCCTTCTAACCAATCATTTGCGATTGGAAAAGTGATCGAAAGGCGTTTCCGCAGAAATATTTATTTTTGATCACACTCTGGTTTGCTTGTGATTAGGTGGCGGTCGCATTATCTTTTGTCTGAAAGCAGAGGTTTCAGATGGCCCAGATCCAGATCCCAATTCAAAACCTATCCTGCGCCGCATGTGCCGGCCGTGCGGAAAAAGCACTGCAAAGCGTTCATGGCGTGACAGGTAACGTGAACCTTGCGACGCGGTCCGCAAGTATTGATTTAGATCTGGGGGTGTTTCGCGATGTGATCACCGCGCTGAACAAGGCGGGCTATCCCGCCCGACAGGCAGAATGTCATGTCACCATTGACGGAAATCAAAGGGCCGAAGCCGCCGCAAACATCGAACAAATCCTGTTGCAAGATCCAGCTGTTACCAAAGCGCACGTCGATTTGGTCCAAGATCACGTGTGGATCCGTTTTGTCGAAGGCGCAACATCCCCCCAAGATTTGGCGACATCCCTTTGCGCGGCAGGATATAATGCGACGCCCATCGCAAATTTGGACGACGCAGACGAAGACAGCCACAGCACCGAACGCAACCGCGCACTGATCGCCGGTATGCTAACCTTGCCTGTTTTTATCGTGGAAATGGGTGGCCATATCTTTCCCGCCCTGCACCATGCGCTGCGCAGTTTCATGAGCACCGAATTGCTGTGGATCGCCCAATTCTGTATTGTTTCGCTGATCATGATTTGGCCTGGACGCGAATTCTACAAAAAAGGATTGGCATCCCTGTTTCGGGGTGCGCCCGAAATGAATACGCTTGTGGCGCTTGGCACGTTGGCGGCGTGGGGATATTCGACGGTGGTCGTTTTTGCACCGTCCCTTTTTGCCGATCACCAACGTCATGTTTATTTTGAGGCTGCCGCCGTTGTCATTACATTGATCCTTGTTGGTCGCTATCTTGAAGCGCGCGCCAAAGGCCAAGCCGGCAAAGCCATCAAAGAGCTTATGGGTCTGGCACCAAAGACAGCTCGGGTTTTGCGCGACGGGGTCTATGTCGACGTTCCAATCGCGGAAATCCGACGCAACAACATGATCCAAGTTCGCGCCGGCGAAAAAATTTCGGTCGATGGCATCGTGCAAGATGGGCAAAGCTATGTCGACGAATCGATGTTGACGGGCGAACCCATTCCCGTGGCCAAATCCAGGGGCGATTTGATTTTGGGCGGCACTGTGAACCAAGACGGAACCCTGACCTATAAGGCGACAAAAGTGGGCGCAGATACGGTTTTGGCTGGGATCGTTGCAATGGTTGTTGCCGCGCAGGGAACAAAGCTTCCTGTTCAAAAGCACCTTGATCGCGTGATCCAAATTTTTGTGCCCGCAATTATGATCATCGCAATCGCGACATTGCTGGCATGGATGATATTTGCCCCGAGCTTGGGGATCAACCACGCCTTGATCGCGGCGGTCAGCGTTTTGATTATTGCCTGCCCCTGTGCACTGGGACTTGCGACGCCGACATCAATCCTCGTCGGCACAAGCCGCGCCGCGAATATGGGCGTTCTGTTCCGCAAAGGCGACGCGCTGCAACGTATGGCAAGCATTCGAGCAGTTGCCTTTGATAAAACGGGCACGTTGACCGTGGGGCGCCCAAAGATCGCGGATCATTGGATTGAACAAGATCAAGATCTGAACACGATCCTTGTCACAACTGCGGGTCTGCAATCCGCATCTACCCACCCTATTGCCCATGCGATGGTCACATTTGCCAAAGATCACACAAGCGATGCCGCAACGGTCGAAGATTTCCAAACCCACGCAGGTTTGGGCGTAACAGGTCGTGTTGATGGGGAACCGTGGTTCATCGGATCGGCAAAGTTCTTGGAAACAAATGGAATTGCGACCACCGCTGCAATGGCATTTTCGCAAGCATGGTCCGCAAAAGGTGCTGCCCCCATTTACGTCGCACGGGCAACCACCCTTGTCGCAGCATTCGTCGCCCAGGACACCCTGCGCGACACCGCCCCCAGTTTGATCGCAGCGCTTCGGGACAAGGGAATTCATGTCACGATGATCACAGGCGATCATTCTGCATCGGCAAGTGCAATCGCCGCTCAGCTCGGGATCACCGATGTACGAGCGCAAATCATGCCCGCAGACAAGGCTGCGCAAATTGCCGATCTGCAGGCGCGTTTTGGACAGTTGGCCTTTGTCGGCGATGGAATAAACGACGCCCCCGCGCTGGCGCAGGCCGATATTGGCATCGCCATCGGCACCGGATCAGACATTGCGATTGAAACTGGTGACATCATTCTGTCGAATGGCGACCCGCTGAACGTCATCAATGCTCTGACCGTGTCCCAAGCCACCATGCGGAACATCAAACAAAACCTGTTTTGGGCATTTGGATACAATACAGCATTGATCCCAGTGGCCGCTGGGATCCTCTATCCGTTTGGTGGACCGATGTTGTCACCGATGATCGCAGCCGGCGCTATGGCATTGTCATCCATATTCGTTGTGACAAACGCGACGCGGCTGCGTAATATCAAAGCGGTTTAGCAAACAAATCTTTGAATTGATCCCGCAGAATGTTCTTTTGCACCTTGCCCATTGTGTTGCGCGGCAGGATGTCCATCACGTGATAAGATCGGGGTTGTTTGAACCGCGCCAATTGCGCTTCGACATTGGACTGGATCGCTGCGATATCTGGGGTTTGACTTTTGGCAGGAACCAGAACTGCAACCACAGTTTCACCGAAATCAGGATGGGGTACGCCCACAACAGCGCTTTCTAGAACGCCCTCTTGGTCATCCAAAATCATTTCAATTTCTTTGGGGTAGATGTTGTAGCCGCCCGAAATAATCAAATCCTTGGCGCGCCCGACGATTGTGACATAGCCACGATCGTCCACGAACCCCAGATCACCCGTGATAAAGAACCCATTTTCGCGCAGCTCTTCGCGGGTTTTTTCGGGCATCTGCCAATAGCCTTTGAACACGTTCGGGCCGCGCACTTCGATCACACCGACATCACCTGTCGGGATCTCTGCCCCTGTTTCTGGATCACACACCTTGAGCTCAACACCCGGCAATGGATACCCAACTGTACCTGCGCGGCGGTCCCCGTCATATGGGTTCGACGTGTTCATATTTGTTTCGGTCATGCCATAACGTTCAAGAATGCGGTGACCTGTGCGTTCTTCAAATTGGATGTGGGTTTCTGCCAAAAGCGGCGCACTGCCCGACACAAACAAGCGCATCGATTTCGTCAATTCGGCATCAAATCGCGGATCGTCCAAAAGACGGGTATAAAAGGTCGGAACCCCCATAAGCGCGGTTGCCTTGGGAATGTCGCGAATGAGCGCGTCGCAATCAAAGCCCGCATAAAACCGAATAACCGACCCCGCCAACAGGCACACGTTAGTGGCAACAAATAACCCATGGGTGTGGAAAATCGGAAGCGCGTGCAACAAGATATCACGATCCGTGAACCGCCAATATTCCGCCAATGTCTGCGAATTCGACAAAAGGTTTTCGTGACTGAGCATCGCGCCTTTTGACCGGCCTGTGGTGCCAGAGGTATATAAAAACGCAGCCAGATCATCAGGTCCGCGATCAACAGTTGCAAACTCTGCGGGGTATGCGGCAGCTTTGTCGGCAAATGTCCCCGATCCATCCGCCGCCATGGTTTCAACCCGTGCAGACAAACGCGCACAAATGGGGGCGATGTCCGACAGCTTTGCAGGATCGCATAAAACCAGCTTTGCGCCCGAATTTTCGATGAAATATTCGACCTCTGGCCCCGTGTAGGCCGTGTTCAGCGGCAGGAAAATAACCCCCGACTGCACACAAGCGGCATAGACCGCCAAAGCGTTGGGCGATTTACCAATCTGTACGGCCAAACGATCACCCGCCACCAAACCTTGGGCGGTGATTTCATGCGCAAATTGCGCAGCCTTCGCCAAAAACGCAGCGTGGGTGATACATGTGTCGTCTTGCAGGATCAAAAAGGGCGTGTCGCGACCGGCGTGTTTTCCAAATAGCGCATCATATAACGTATTTGCCATCTTTACCCCCTAAGACAACAAGGTCGCCATGCGCAGCACTGCCAAGCTATAGCCCTGTACACCAAAGCCCGCCATCACACCTTCGGCGCGCAAAGACACATAGGAATGGTGACGAAAGCTTTCGCGTTTGTGCACGTTTGAAATGTGCACCTCAAGAACAGGACCTTCAAAGGCGTTCAACGCATCCAAAATGGCGACAGACGTGTGGGTAAAGGCACCTGGATTGATGATAATCCCTGCGGCACGTTCACGCGCTTCGTGGATCCAGTCGATAATCTGACCTTCGTGGTTAGATTGCTTTAGCTCAATCGCGATACCATGGGGTGCGCCTGCCGCTTCGCACTGCGTGCGCACGTCATCCAGTGTTTCATGTCCATAAATCTCTGGTTGACGCTTGCCCAACAGGTTCAGGTTGGGGCCATTAAGAACAAAGACGGTCTGTGCCATGATCGGATCCTTTACTGTGTTTGCGCCACTGTTAAGCGTTTACGCGTCGCATGCAAGGTCAGATATACGCCCACACGATCAAACCAAGCCCCAATATCACGCGATAAATCACATAAGGAGTAAAGCTTACTGATTTCAAAAGCCGCATCATCAACCCCAATGCAACAAAAGCAGAGAGACCCGCAAAGACCGTCGCAATCCCCGCCTCTTGCCATTGTGCTGCGGTAGCATGCGGAAGAACATCAATCGCCTCAAGCGCGCCTGCTGCGATAATCGTGGGGATCGACATCAACATCGAAATACGCGCGGCACTTTCGCGGGTATATCCCATCCGGCGCGCGCCTGTGATCGTGATCCCAGACCGCGATGTTCCAGGGATCAGCGCCAATGCCTGCCACAGACCCAAAGTAAAGGCTTGGCGCAATGTCCAATCTTTTGCTTCGGCGACGGCAGGAGAACGTGTGTCATACCACCATAGCACCACACCAAACCCCGCCATGGTCGCACCAATCAGCGCAACGCTATCGCGCATGCTGTCGGCCAAGCCCGTGATTTTCAGGATCAATCCCACAATGACCGCGGGAATCGTCGCGATGATCAATGCCAATGCCAAATGACCCTGAGGTGTATGTTTTTGACCCCGCAAAAGGTGAAACAAACCGATCAATGCCTGTTTTGCGTCCGCCCAGAAAAAAATTATAACCGCAAAGAGCGTTCCCAAATGTACAGACACATCAATCATGACGCCCTGATCTTGGATGCCCGCAAGGTGCGGCAACAAGATCAAATGTGCACTGGATGAGATCGGAAGAAATTCAGTAACCCCTTGAATTACAGAAACAATAAATAGATGCAAAAGTGACATAGCCGTGCCTGTTGTAATCCTTTCCCTGTCTATAGAACAGATTTTCGACTTTTGCACTGCCTCAATTAAGGTCCGATTCGGACTTATATTCCACAAATATTTCCTGAAATTCGACAGATTTTGCAATTTGATCAAAAATTAGGTCAGTGTTTATGCCTTTTCAATTGAAAAGCGATAGTGTACATGGTCGCCAAACGTAATTTGGAGGCGCATCAATGGCCAAACAGCCAATGTTGAAATTTGTAAACGTGAACCGCGAAATGCCAAGCAAACGGGCGGCGGACACGCGCAACAAAGATTTCCATGAAATTTATGCAGAATTTGCCAAAGAAAAGGCAAAGGAACAGGCAAGCCGTTGCAGCCAGTGTGGCGTGCCCTATTGCCAATCGCATTGCCCATTGCACAACAACATTCCTGATTGGCTACGCCTGACCGCCGAAGGCCGTTTGCAAGAGGCCTATGAGGTCAGCCAAGCGACTAACACATTCCCAGAAATCTGCGGCCGTATCTGCCCTCAGGATCGTCTGTGCGAAGGCAATTGTGTTATCGAACAATCAGGCCATGAAACCGTCACCATCGGTGCCGTTGAAAAATACATCACCGACACCGCATGGGAAGAAGGCTGGGTCAAGCCGATTAAACCGCTTGTTGAACGCGCGCAATCCGTCGGGATCATTGGCGCAGGCCCTGGTGGTTTGGCGGCAGCTGATCGTTTACGTCGCGCGGGATATCAGGTCACCGTATATGACCGCTATGACCGCGCGGGCGGGTTGCTTACCTATGGTATCCCCGGCTTTAAATTGGAAAAAGATGTGGTGATGCGCCGCAATGGTCAATTGACCGAAGGCGGCATTCAGCTTGAGCTGAATACAAATGTCGGCGTAGACATTTCCTTCCAAGATATTCGTGCAAAACATGACGCGGTGATCATCGCGACAGGTGTTTACAAAATCCGCGAACTGTCTGCGACAAACGATCACCTAACGGGTATTGTGCGCGCTCTCGATTTCTTAACCGTTTCAAACAAAACGAATTTTGGCGACACGGTCGAAGAATTCGAAAACGGCACATTGAACGCCAAAGGCAAAAAAGTTGTGGTCATTGGCGGTGGTGACACAGCCATGGACTGTGTGCGTACCGCGATCCGCCAAGGCGCGACTTCGGTGAAATGTATGTACCGTCGTGACCGCGCCAACATGCCAGGATCACAGCGCGAGGTCCAAAATGCCGAAGAAGAAGGCGCAGAATTTGTTTGGCTGTCCACGCCTGCGGGATACTTGGCCGACACAAACGTCACCGATTTGGCAAACCCGTCGAAACAGGACGGCACAGTCAAGGCCGTTGTTGGTCAGCGCATGCGCTTGGGTGCACCAGACGCATCAGGCCGCCGTTCGCCCGAATTGATCGAAGGGTCCGATTACGTGGAAGAGGCCGATTTGGTCATCACCGCGCTTGGTTTTGAACCAGAAGACCTGCCCACATTGTGGGGCGAAGCCGCGCTGCCCGTCACGCGTTGGGGCACGGTCAAGGCCGAATTCGAAACGGGTCGCACCGCGCTAGACGGCGTATATGCTGTCGGTGACATCGTTCGCGGCGCATCTTTGGTCGTTTGGGCCATTCGCGATGGCCGCGATTGTGCCGATGCGATCATTAAGGATTTGCAAAGCAAGGCGTCCATCGCCGCAGAATAAAGGTCAGCACAGCGTCGGTATCACGTCGGTATTCCGTCGGTGCCAACGTCGGTGGGCCCCTTACCCAAACAGGTGAATGGGGCAATCATCCTGACCAACCACATAGATTATTTACCTTGGTGCCACGCACCGCAGGAGAGTTGACATGACACAATATGATGCAAACTGGGTCGCCGCAGAAGAAGCAAAGCGCCAATGGATGGCTGAGAACAGCCTGTACCGCGAAGAAGACGAACACGCGTCCTGTGGCGTAGGTTTGGTGGTCTCGATCGATGGCCAGCCCAGCCGCAAAGTTGTCGAGAACGGGATCAAAGCGCTCAAGGCCGTGTGGCACCGTGGGGCAGTTGACGCCGACGGAAAAACAGGTGACGGAGCAGGGATCCATGTTCAAATTCCAGTCCCGTTCTTTTACGACCAAATCCGTCGTACAGGTCACGAACCACGTCAAAATGAATTGATCGCCGTTGGTCAGGTGTTCCTGCCACGCACCGACTTTGGCGCACAAGAACGCTGCCGTACCATCGTCGAAACCGAGGTTTTGCGCATGGGCTATTACATCTATGGCTGGCGCCACGTTCCTGTCGACATCGATTGCTTGGGTGAAAAAGCAAACGCGACACGCCCTGAAATCGAACAAATCCTGATTTCCAATTCCAAAGGCGTAGACGAAGAAACATTTGAACGCGAATTGTACGTCATCCGTCGTCGGATCGAAAAAGCATCCAATGCGGCAGGTATTGCAGGTCTTTACCTTGCATCCTTGTCATGTCGGTCAATCATCTACAAAGGTATGATGTTGGCCGAGCAGGTCGCTGTTTTCTATCCCGATCTGATGGACGAACGCTTTGTGTCTGCCTTCGCGATTTATCACCAACGGTATTCAACAAATACCTTCCCACAATGGTGGTTGGCGCAACCGTTCCGCATGTTGGCGCATAACGGTGAAATCAACACGCTCAAGGGCAACGTAAACTGGATGAAAAGCCATGAAATCCGCATGGCAAGCTCCACCTTTGGCGACATGGCCGAAGATATCAAACCAATCATTCCCGGCGGTTCATCGGATTCGGCGGCATTGGATGCGGTGTTTGAAGTCTTGGTTCGCGCTGGCCGTAATGCGCCCATGGCAAAAACCATGTTGGTCCCAGAAAGCTGGTCGAAACAGGCCAAAGAATTGCCCCAACCTTGGGTCGATATGTATTCCTACTGTAACTCAGTGATGGAGCCATGGGATGGCCCCGCAGCATTGGCAATGACAGATGGTCGTTGGGTCTGTGCAGGGCTTGACCGGAATGGTCTGCGTCCGATGCGTTATGTTCTGACGGGCGATGGTCTTTTGATCGCGGGTTCCGAAATCGGCATGGTGCCAACCGATGAATCGTCGGTTCGTGAAAAAGGCGCGCTTGGCCCAGGTCAATTGTTGGCCGTGGACATGGCCAAAGGCAAATTGTTCCACGACACCGAAATCAAAGACAAACTGGCCGCGTCCCAGCCGTTTGGCGAATGGGTTGGCAAGATCAACGAATTGGACGAAGCGCTTTCAAAGATCACAGAAAAGCCAATCTTTACAGGCGAAGAGCTGCGCAAGCGTCAAATCGCGGCGGGCTATACCATTGAAGAGCTGGAACAAATCCTTGCGCCTATGGCCGAGGACGGAAAAGAAACATTGGCTTCGATGGGCGATGACACCCCATCGGCGGTCTTGTCGAAAAAGTACCGCCCGCTTAGCCATTATTTCCGCCAAAACTTTTCTCAGGTCACAAACCCACCCATCGACAGCTTGCGCGAATTCCGCGTCATGTCGTTGAAAACACGGTTTGGAAACTTGAAAAACGTGTTGGACGAAGACAGTTCGCAAACCGAAATCTTTGTCTTGGACAGCCCCTTTGTCGCCAACGCGCAATGGGACGAGATGGTCAAACAGTTCAACGCGGAAATGGTTGAAATTGATTGTACCTTCCCTGCACATGGGGATGCATCCGCATTGCAAACGGAATTGTCCCGCATTCGGTCAGAAGCCGAGGATGCCGTGCGTTCAGGCGCAGGTCATATCGTGTTGACCGACCAATACACAAATGCAGACAAGGTCGCGATGCCGATGATTTTGGCGACCTCTGCAATTCACAGCCATTTGACACGCCGCGGGTTGCGCACATTCTGTTCGCTCAATGTGCGGTCTGCAGAATGTATTGATCCGCATTACTTCGCCGTTCTGATCGGCTGTGGTGCAACTGTGGTGAACGCATATTTGGCCGAAGACAGCCTTGCAGATCGTATCGAACGCGGTCTTTTGGATGGTCCATTGACCGAAGCGGTGCGCCGTTACCGCGAAGCAATTGACCAAGGTTTGTTGAAAATCATGGCCAAGATGGGGATTTCCGTTGTGTCATCCTATCGTGGCGGTCTGAATTTCGAAGCGGTCGGTCTGTCACGCGCTATGTGTGCAGAATACTTCCCCGGTTTGATGTCACGCATCTCGGGTATCGGGGTCAGCGGTATTCAAAAGAAAGCTGTCGAAATCCATAATGCCGCGTGGAACACCGATGGCGTGTTGCCAATCGGGGGTTTCTATAAAGCGCGTAAATCTGGTGAAACCCACGCATGGGAAGCACAAAGCATGCACATGATGCAAGCGGCGTGTAACAAAGCCAGCTATGACATTTGGCAGCAATACAGCAAACGCATGCAAGCCAATCCGCCAATCCATCTGCGCGATTTGTTGGCGATCAAACCATTGGGCAAAGCCATTCCTTTGGAAGAAGTCGAAAGCATCACATCGATCCGCAAGCGGTTCGTAACGCCGGGGATGTCCTTGGGTGCATTGTCACCAGAGGCGCACAAAACCCTAAACGTTGCGATGAACCGCATCGGTGCAAAATCTGACAGCGGCGAAGGCGGCGAAGATCCCGCACATTTCCACCCAGAGCCAAACGGCGACAACCCATCTGCGAAAATCAAACAGGTGGCATCAGGTCGCTTTGGGGTGACTGCGGAATACCTAAACCAATGTGAAGAGTTGGAAATCAAAGTTGCCCAAGGTGCAAAACCCGGTGAAGGTGGTCAGCTGCCAGGGATGAAGGTCACAGACCTGATTGCCCGTCTGCGCCATTCAACCAAGGGCGTGACATTGATTTCACCCCCACCGCATCACGACATCTATTCCATCGAAGATTTGGCGCAGCTGATCTATGACCTGAAACAAATCAACCCACGCTGTAAGGTCACCGTTAAATTGGTCGCCGCCTCTGGTGTAGGTACGATTGCCGCAGGCGTGGCAAAGGCCGAAGCGGACGTGATCCTGATTTCGGGCCACAATGGTGGCACAGGTGCATCGCCTGCGACGTCCATCAAATTCGCGGGCCTCCCATGGGAAATGGGTCTGACCGAAGCGCACCAAGTTCTGGCAATGAACAACCTTCGTGACCGCATCACATTGCGGACTGACGGTGGTTTGCGCACAGGCCGTGACATCGTTATGGCCGCAATGATGGGTGCCGAGGAATACGGCATCGGCACCGCCGCACTAATCGCGATGGGCTGTATCATGGTTCGTCAGTGCCAATCAAATACCTGTCCTGTCGGTGTCTGTACCCAAGACGAATCCTTGCGTGCCAAATTCACAGGGAACGCGGACAAGGTTGTGAACCTGATCACGTTCTATGCGCAAGAAGTGCGCGAAATCCTTGCATCTATCGGCGCACGCTCGATGGATGAAATCATTGGTCGTGCCGATCTGTTGTCTCAGGTCAGCCGTGGCGCAGATAACCTGGATGATTTGGACTTGAACCCATTGCTGATCACGGTCGATGGCGCCCACAAGATCAAATACAACCGTGACCGCGAACGCAATGCGGTGCCTGACACGCTGGATGCGGAAATCGTACGCGATGCCGCGCGGTTCTTAAACGATGGTGAGAAAATGCAACTGTCCTATGCGGTGATGAACACACACCGTACCGTGGGCACGCGCACATCAAGCCATATCGTTCGGAACTTTGGCATGCGCAATTCGCTGCAACCTGATCACCTGACGGTGAAATTGACAGGATCCGCAGGCCAATCCCTAGGTGCGTTTGCCGCACCGGGATTAAAGATCGAAGTCTCTGGGGACGCGAACGACTATGTCGGCAAGGGTCTATCAGGCGGCACAATCGTGGTGCGCCCCCCAATGATCAGCCCGTTGATTGCGTCTGAGAATACCATCATCGGGAATACGGTTCTCTATGGTGCAACCGATGGATACTTGTTCGCGGCGGGTCGTGCGGGCGAACGCTTTGCGGTACGCAATTCGGGGGCCAAGGTTGTGGTTGAAGGCTGTGGGTCAAACGGCTGTGAATACATGACCGGCGGCGTCGCGGTTATTCTGGGATCCATTGGTGCAAACTTTGGCGCAGGTATGACAGGCGGTATGGCATATCTCTATGATCCAGAGTCTCTGCACGAAGATCTCTTGAACATGGAATCCTTGGTCACCTGCCCCGTTACGGTTGCGCATTGGGAAGACCAGCTCAAAGGGTTGATCGAACGACATCATACAGAAACAGGCAGCCAAAAGGCGTCTGAAATTCTGCGGAACTGGGATGATGAAAAAGCGAACTTTGTTCAAGTCTGTCCAAAAGAGATGCTGAACAAAATTGCGCACCCGATCAGCCTAGAAGCCAAAGCTGTTCCTGCCGAATAAGCGAAACCAACCAAAATAAAAAAACGGGCCGTCACATAAATGGCGGCCCTTTTTCATTGTGACAACGATGTGGCCGCAAAGACCCAGAACAGAATTACCCAGCCCCGCCCATTGTCCGTGACCCTTGTGTGATTTTTTTCATATCCGATCCCTTTGGTTAAATTCGCCCAACTTCGGGCAATGATAAAATAATTTTAAATGCTCAAACACATTTCGTTATTCTATCACAGTGTCAGGTCATTTTGAATTTGGAAAATCAAAAAAACCATTTTTTAGGCGTTTTATTCGATAAACACCCGAAAGACTTTGAAGAAAGACCGCCATAAAGGCGATCTTTCTCGTTTTCGAAAGCACTTAGTCACACCATAGTTAAAGATGCGCCAGTGAATAAACGATAGATGAAGAAAAGGTTATTTACTCCCTGTTTAAATGCCTTCAAAAATCGGAAAACTTTGGCGAACAGACGTACTGAAACAGCACTTGCCTTATGGTCCTAGTTCACAAATCTTCCAAGAACGTGCAGTGACGATCAAAGTAACGTTTTGTGAACTTAGTCATCCAATTCGAATAGCGCACCTGACAAGGCCGGTTTTTGTTTGTGTAATATATTGCACCTGTTAAATGCGCTATCTTCTTGGATGTATGCGGTATCACGTCATGTGTGACATGTGATGTGTGGGTGAAATGGGCGTTCAAATCGAAACCAACCATTTCTATTGTAGCGATCCTAACCGCCGACACCGTTACCAGCTACGGCTGTGCTTGCGCCAAAAATCACTGGAGCAACTGGTGCGCAAATCAGCAATGTGCAAAGAATGATCTTTTTCATCGTGTATTCCTTTCAATTTTTTCGAGCCGAACGCGGCTGTGGGATGTAAAATCGGTAGGGGTACCGTGTGTGTTATCAACAAGATCTTGTGTCACATTGGATAGCATTTCTATGCTTTTGATTCAATTCACAACCAAAAGTACCAAGGCCAGGCAAAATCAGCCCGATTGCATGTTTGCGATATATGGTGGCACAAAACTGGCGCTACGATGAAAAAATGACGGTCAGTTTAAATCGTTAATATCGCTACATAAATTAGCGCGTACTGCCGCAGGTCGGATCAATCCCAATGAACCGCAACACCTATAATATCGCATGGATAGCCCATCAACTTTATCCCCCTTTTGGGGTAGAAATCGATGGTTTTTGGATATCATTTTGATATTTTGCAGCGTGTTTTCTGCACGCTCAGAAACTGTAAAATAGAATGATGATGGGTTTGTAACCCCGTGCGCATCGTTTATAATATCAAAAAAGGTAAGAGACGATGGCAGGCGCAAAACGTAAACCCAAAACCAAAGCAAAATCTACAGCCGTGTCATGGACACATCGGATCAAACGCGCGGCGATCTGGATCGGGGGCGGGATCATCGTCGCTGGATTGGTCTGCATTTTGGTGCTGCGGTTCGTACCCGTTTGGAAAACGCCCTATATGTGGTCCGAACACTCAGAACTGGGCGAGCTGACATATGAATGGACCCCGATCGAGAACATATCGGACGACGTTCTACTAGCTGTGGTAGCGGCGGAGGATGCGAATTTCTGTTTGCATTGGGGATTTGACATGTCGGCAATCCGTGATGCGATTGCCGATGGTGGCCAACGCGGGGCATCCACAATTACCCAGCAAGTGGCCAAGAACACATTCCTGTGGCATGGCCGCAGTTGGCCCCGCAAAGCGTTAGAGGCGGTGCTAACACCTCTGATAGAACTGCTGTGGAACAAGCGACGGATTCTAGAAGTCTATGTCAACGTCGCCGAATTTGATCGCGGCATCTTTGGCGTAGAGGCCGCTGCTCAAAGCTATTTCGGGATTGGTGCAGACGCCGTATCCGCCGACGAGGCCGCGTTATTGGCGGCGGTCTTACCCGATCCCAAAGGTCGATCCGCGGCAAAGCCCTCAAAATCGGTCCGCACCCGCGCCATGAATATCATGGATGGAGCAGTTTTGATCCAAAAAGACCAAAGATCATCCTGTTTCTTGCATTGAAAATCGCACCAATTAGGGGCATTTATTCAAAACCCAATTCATTAGGACCACGCCGCGTATGTTTCGTCTATATCATTATCCCCTTTCGCCTTTTTGTCGCAAAGTTCGCCTCGTGCTTGCCGAAAAAAAGATCGAAGTCGATTTGGTCGAAGAACGGTATTGGGAACAAAGTTCGGAATTTCTGCGCCGCAACCCTGCGGGCAAAGTACCAATTTTGCGTGTCGACGGAAAAACAATGACCGAAAGCACGCCGATCTGCGAATACCTAGACGAAATGCATCCGGAACCAAAATTGATTCCGTCTGATCCGCAACACCGGTACGAAGTCCGCCGTTTGGTGGCATGGTTCGATGATAAATTTCATACCGAGGTGACCACAAACCTGCTCTATGAGCGGGTGCATAAAAAGGTGACCGGCCAAGGCTTTCCCGACAGCAAGAACGTCAAAGCAGGTGCGAAAAAGATCAAGTTTCATTTGGATTACATGAATTGGCTTTTGGAACACCGCCGTTGGTTGGCGGGGGATACCATGACCATGGCCGATTTCGCAGCGGCCGCGCAGCTTTCAACACTGGATTACATTTCCGACGTCGATTGGAATCGGTCATCCGTTGTCAAAGACTGGTACGCCAAGATCAAATCACGCCCTGCATTCCGTGGAATTTTGGCGGATCAAATCCCCGGGTTTCCACCGCCAAAACATTATAATGATTTGGATTTCTGATTTATCGCGTATGCGTTTTGATCAATTTTTCAATCTGTTGGGCGGGCATTGCGCCTGACTGGCGGAACACTTCTTTTCCATCGCGAAATCCGATCATTGTGGGAATGCCGCGAATGCCCAGCTTTTGCGATACTGTCTGATATTGTTCGGTGTTCAGCTTGACCAAACGCGCCTTGCCTTTCAAAGCTTGTGCCGCTTTGTTAAATTCAGGTGCCATCGTGCGACAGGGGCCGCACCACGGGGCCCAGAAATCGACAACTAGCAGCATGTCATCCAAATTTTTCGCCTTATCAAAGGTCTGCGGCGTGATATCAACCGCCTTGTCGCCCATCAACGGTTGTCCGCAATTGGCGCATTTTGGGGCGTCATTTAATTTGTCCTTTGGTGCGCGGTTGCCCTGCCCACATTTCAAACAGGTCATTTTAACGTAGTCCATGACAGACCCCCCTTAGTTACATTCCGAAATTAATATATGTTTGCGCGTGAGAAATACAAGCCCTAGATCACGTCAGCCGCGCGTAGGCCCTCAATCTGGGCTGCGTCATATCCAAGCTCATCCAGAATCGCGTCGCTATGCCCCCCTAATGCAGGGATCGGGTCCATACGCGCATCGTCTTGCCCCGGTGGCAGCAACGCAGGGATGTCACCAAATGGCATTCCAACAGTGCGCCATCGACCACGTGCGTGCAATTGTGGATGGGCCCATAGGGCTTCCATATCGTTGATATGCGCATTGGCGATACCAGCGGTTTCCAGACGCGCGACCACCTGATCGGCAGTCAAATCGGCAAAGGCGGTGCAAATAATCGCAGTCAGCGCCGCCTTATGTGCGGATCGTTGTGCATTTGATGCAAACCGTTCATCCTGCACCAATTCAGGCTGTTGCAGAACATGCGTACAAAAGGCCGCCCATTCACGTTCGTTCTGTAATCCCAACATCACATCGCGCCCATCGCCCGCAGGAAAGGGTCCATAGGGAAAAATCGTGGCATGCGCAGCACCCGCACGATCGGGCGGCGGTGCACCGTCATAGGCATAATACATCGGATAGCCCATCCATTCCGACAATGCCTCAAGCATCGAAATGTCAATATTGCGCCCTTTGCCCGTTTGACCCCGTTCAATCAGCGCCGCCAATATATTGGAATAGGCATACATCCCCGCCGCAATGTCCGCGACAGAAATCCCCGCCTTGGCCATCGTGTCGGGTGTGCCTGTGACAGACAAAAACCCTGCCTCGGATTGGATCAACAGGTCATAGGCCTTGCGGTCGCGATATGGCCCATTAGGGCCATAGCCGGATATATTGCACGTGATCAGCCGTGGGTATCGGTCGCACAGCGCATCATATGACAAGCCCATGCGTTCCGCGGCACCGGGTGCCAAGTTCTGGACCAACACGTCCGCCTTGGCCAAAAGCTGATGCAGGATGTCCAAAGCTTGATCTTGTTTCAAATCCAAACACAGGCTTTCTTTGGATCGGTTGATCCAGACAAAATGGGATGCCATCCCCTTGGTCCGCGTGTCATAACCGCGGGCAAAGTCCCCAACTTTTGGGCGTTCAACCTTGATCACACGCGCGCCCAAATCGGCCAATTGCCGCGTGGCAAAGGGCGCTGCGACGGCATGTTCCAAGGTAACGACAGTGATCCCAGACAGTGGCAGCATCTTAGAACGACCTTGGCAAATCTAACAAATGCTCTGCGACATAAGACAGGATAAGATTGGTCGAAATCGGTGCCACCTGATACAGGCGTGTTTCGCGGAATTTGCGTTCCACATCGTATTCAGACGCAAATCCAAATCCACCGTGGAATTGGATACAAGCATTCGCGGCCTCCCAGCTGGCCTTGGCGGCAAGGTACTTGGCCATGTTTGCTTGCGCGCCGCAGGGCAGACCTGCGTCGAACAAACGACAGGCTTCAAAGCGCATCAGGCTTGCGGCTTCGACTTCGATATAGCTTTCGGCGATTGGAAACTGCACACCTTGATTTTGACCAATGGGCCGGCCAAAGACAACGCGATTTCGGGCATATTCGGACACCTTGTCCACAAACCAATACCCGTCCCCAATACATTCCGCCGCAATGATCGCACGTTCTGCGTTCAATCCATCAAGGATATAGCGAAATCCCATTCCCTCTTCGCCTATCAGGTTTTCGGCCGGAATCTCCAGATTGTCGAAAAACAATTCGTTCGTTTCATGGTTCACCATATTTTCAATCGGCTTGACGGTCATGCCGTTGCCAATCGCATCGCGCAGATCCACGATAAAGATCGACATCCCCATCGATTTTTTGGTGACCTGATCCAACGGCGTTGTGCGGGCCAACAAGATCATAAGATCGGAATGCTGCACGCGGCTGATCCAAACCTTTTGTCCGTTGACCACATATCTGTCACCCTTGCGAACGGCAGTTGTTTTAATCTTGGTCGTATCCGTACCCGTTGTGGGTTCGGTCACCCCCATCGATTGCAAACGTAAGTCACCAGATGCAATTTTTGGTAAATATCGGTTTTTCTGTTCATCCGACCCATGTCGCAACAATGTCCCCATGTTGTACATCTGTCCGTGACAAGCCCCTGAATTGCCGCCAGATCGGTTGATTTCTTCCATAATGATGCTGGCCTCGGTCAGACCCAGACCAGAACCACCGTATTCTTCGGGGATCAATGCCGCCATCCACCCTGCGCGGGTCAAGGCATCAACGAATGCCTCGGGGTATCCGCGTTCGCGATCCACTTGACGGTGATACTCGGGGGGAAAGGTGGCGCATAACGCGCGTACGGCATCGCGTAGGTCTTGGTATTGGTCTGTCATGTCTTATGTCTCAATCGTTGCAGTCGCATCCATCGCCAAAGCGCCATCATCGCGGCGGATCCATAGCCGAAAGGCGCCCTTACCTAGGTCCTGACCATGTACCGAAAATCTGTGGATATCAAACACCGGTGCCATGGCCCGAAATTCAAAGGTTTTGACCCACGCATCCGGAACCTGTCGGCGCAAAAGATCTATCAGCAGCGTCGCCAACAATGGCCCATGTACAACCAATCCGGCATACCCTTCGGTTGTGGTGCAAAACGGTTGGTCGTAATGGATCCGATGTCCGTTAAACGTCAATGCAGAATACCGAAACAATAGAACAGAATTGGGATCGACATCGCGATGAAAATCTGACCCCTCAGGGGCTTGCGCGGGAACCACAGGTGTCGTCGTGACTGAGGGCATATCGCGATAGACGATGTCATGCTCTTCATCAATCGCGACGCCTGCGTCATTTTCCAGCCTGTGAGCAACAGTTACAAAAACCAAATCACCTGAGCGGCCCGATTTATGATCCACTTTTTGCACGGTCGACGTTTTGGACACCGTTTCGCCAATGCGCAATGGATGCTGGAACGTAAACCGACTTCCTGCCCACATCCGGCGTGGCAGCGGCACAGGTGGCAAAAACCCCCCAAGTGCCGCGTGACCATCATACCCCGCATCAGACAGCTTGAAGATCGGCAGAAAATGCAGCCAGTGCCACAAATGCGGCAAGATCGATCCATCATCATAAGCGCCATCGTCACGATCCAAAGTCGCAGCCAAAGCGTTCGATGGAAACGGATGCAAACGTTCGCTCAGCGTCTGCGAACGTCCGACCCACCCGCGCAAATGATCAACGTCAATCATGCCTTAGCCCTGAGGTTCTGTCGCCCGAAGGGATGGTCGCTCTGCGATGTCCTTGTACCACTTTGCGAGCAGTGGGAAATTTTTCCGCCAATCGCGATCCCCATGACGAAAATCAAGATATCCCAAGGCACAGGCAACCGCCAATTGCCCCATGTTGATTTCGCCCGAAAACGCAAACAGCTTTCCATGTTCAAGCGCATCAAGGGCATGAACAACCTTTGACCACTGCGCTTCGATCCAAGCGGGGGATTGCTCTGTTTCAGGGCGCAAGCGGACTTCGTAAACCATAGACACGGCGGATTCCATAATACCGTCTGCCAAGGCTTCTAGCGTCAAAACATCCCAAACCCGATCCTGGGGATACAGATGCGATTCACCCAGCACATCAAGATACCGGCAAATGACGCGGCTATCGAACAAGGCGTCACCATTGTCACGGATCAATGCAGGAATTTTACCCAAAGGGTTTGCGGCACGCGCTTCGTCGGCAGTATTCAACGCAGTTGTTGCGACAGGAACCAAGCTCACCCGATCAGTGAGACCTGCTTCGTGCAAAACCACATGGACTTTACGCACGAATGGCGAGGCGGGGGAAAAAATCAATTTCAATTGCTGTCTCCTTGAAAGCAGGGTCAATTAGGCGTCACGTGAATTTATGTGCGCACTCTCACCCTAAGTAAAGGGCGGGGCAATAAAAAACGCGGGTGGCGACAGCCACCCGCGTTTGTCGGATCGCGCAAGCGATCCGAACCTAATCGAATTTACGGCTTGGGGCCATAACCATCGCCTCGCCCACCAAGACCTTTTTACCCTCAACTTCGCATTTACATTCCAAAGTCACCCGACGCTTGTCGATTTGGATCCCTGTCACTTTGACCTCGGCATAAACCAAATCACCGGGCCGAACGGGCGCAAGAAATTTAAGCGATTGCGTCATGTAAATTGTCCCGTGACCCGGAAGCTGTTCTCCAATCACCGCCGAAATCAATCCGGCCGTCAACATCCCGTGGGCAATGCGGCCCTCAAAGATTGTATCTTGGGCATAACCATCGTCGATGTGCACGGGATTATGATCGGTGGACACTTCGGCAAACATCTGGATGTCTTTGTCGGTAACAACCTTCCGCAAATAACGGGTCATCCCCATTTCGATGTCTTCAATACAAATTGTGCCGCGCGGTAGATTGTCCAACATCTGTCCCTCTGCATTCTCTAAGCAATAATAAGACGAAATCATTTCGCCTTTTGAAACATTATTACTTTGCAACTGCAGAAAAAATCAAGTGCTTATCGCAGAAAACCAATCGAATATGTTGGATGAAATTGCATTTTTGTCAGATATTCGTCCAAAGCAGCGGGATCAGGTTGATCTGTGGTTTGGGTTTCTTGGGCAGCCAAGCCCCCTGAAATGAACAAAGAATCAATATCTTCGCCCACGGCCCCTTGGATATCCGTGTGGATTCCATCGCCAATGGCCAAGATGCGGTCATCTGCGACAGGTTTGCCCAGCGCGGCCAAACGACGACGCGCAAGGTCATAGATCGGGGGATGTGGTTTCCCGAAATAAAGCGATTCCCCACCCATTTCGGAATACATTTGCGCCACCGCACCGGCGCACCATTCGCGTTTGTGACCGCGATCCACCACAATGTCAGGATTTGCACAGAGAAACTTTAATCCCATCTGTTTCGCCATCATCAGCTGTGGCTTATAGTCTTCCGGGCTTTCGTCTGGGCCAAGGCCTGTGCACACAATACCCTCAGCCTGATCAACAGGGACGCGATTGATCGATATAGGATTGTCCAACAGCTTCAGAGGTTCGAAAAACGGCAGCTCTGCCTCGGTTCCGATAAAGTACACGTTTTGTCCGACAACACCTTGGAACATGGCCGAGCGCGCACTATCACCTGATGTTGCGATGGTGTCCCACGCATCGTCGCTGACCCCGAATTCACGCAACTGATGCTCAACACCGGACCTTGGTCGGGGCGAGTTTGTTACCAAAACCACTTTGCCACCTGTTTTACGATAGGCGATCAATGCTTGGTTCGCGGGTTCAAAGGCCCGAACACCATTATGCACGCACCCCCAAAGATCGACAAAAAGCGCATCGTATTGATGTGAAATTTCAGAAAGCTGCGTGATGATTTGCGACATTGAACTTTGACCATTTTCATTGCAATTTCGGGCTTGTCCTGTATGACCGATCCCCAATCTTGTCGCAAGTGTGTTTCCCTGCCCCATGTTCCCTACTTTGTTTATCCTGTTGGCCTTTGCAATCGCGCTTTGGCAGTTGTCGTTTTCGCATTGGTCGAAATCGACCCTGTGGTCGGCCACGATCACGCCCCTGGCCTCGATCATTGGCAGCGGTTTTTTGATTGTTGGCCCAGTTTTGGGTGCGCATTTTGGCATGTGGTCCCCGTTGGTGATGGCGCTCTTATGTGCGGTGGCGTATGGGTTTGGGCATGTTTTGCGCTATTCCATCGCACATAGCGCCGCACCTGCAGCAGACCAGAGCGAACATATTCTGGAACATGTGTCGTCTTGGGCGTTGGGGATCGCTTATATTATTTCGGTGGCCTATTACCTTAATCTTTTCGGGGAATTTGCCCTAAGCCTGTTTGACACTGTCCCAGTGAATTCGTCCAAATGGGTCACAACTGGCGTCTTCGTCGTGATCCTTGTCTTGGGGTGGGGCAAAGGATTTTCGGCGCTCGAACGAGCCGAGCGCATCACAGTAAGTGTCAAGCTTGCGATTATCGCCGCGATTTTGGTGGCGCTTTCGATTTTTGCCGGGTCCCTCATATCGACCGAGGGGCCGATCCTGTCAAAATCGGAACCCCCCTCGCTTGACAGTCTGTTCTTGATTTTCGGTCTCTTGGTCACGGTGCAGGGGTTTGAAACATCCCGATATCTGGGCGCCAGCTATGACGCTGAAACACGCATCCGATCCATGCGTTGGGCGCAATGGGTCTCAGCCAGTATCTATATCATTTACGTCACGCTTTTGGTGATGTTTGTCCCAATCCCGCGCGAAGGTGTCAATGAAACCGAGATCATCACATTGATGCAAGGGGTGGCTGTTATCTTGCCGCCCTTGCTGGTCATTGGCGCATTATCCGCACAATTTAGCGCGGCCGTCGCAGATACAGCCGGTGGCGGTGGTTTGTTTGTCGAATTGACAGCGCGTCGTGTTTCACAACGCCAAAGCTATGCCATATTGGTTGGGGTCGGGATCGCGTTGACGTGGTCATCTGATGTCTTTGCCATCATTGCCTATGCCAGTCGCGCCTTTGCCGTCTATTATGCGCTGCAAGCGGCCTTGGCCGCCCATCTCGCGTGGCGACGTAAAGAACAGCGTTGGATTGTCTATGCGGGGTTTGCCCTATTGGGCATCGCGATCGCCCTGTTTGGAACCGCGATAGAATAGGCAGGCCGCATCACACGGCCCGCCAATGGGACGTTAGACCTTAAGATTTGGAATAATCTGTTTCTTGCGGCTCATGATGCCGGGCAGGACAACCGTATCGCCGGACACTTTCGCGCCGAATGATTTTTCCGCCACGGTTTTCACCAAATCATTTGGCACCAACAAAGTTGCCTCTTCGTTCAGGATGTCGACAACGAACAACAGAACTTGGTCTGCGCCGTCTTCTTTTGCGACATCGACCATAGATGCCATCAGGCTGTCCTTGCGATCCAAAACCAACTTTGGCGCAGTGGTTTCCAAAACGGACACGCGGAATTCTTTACCGTCCACCGTGTATTCTTTTGAATCCATGCGCAGCAATTCTGCATCGGAAAACGCAGAAATATCTGATTTCGCCTCAAACAATTCGGACGCATAGGATGCGATGTCGATGCCCAGATCCGCGGCCAGTTTTTCCGCAACAGCGCGGTCATGGTCGGTTGTTGTGGGGCTGCGGAATTCCAATGTATCGGACAAGATACACGACAAAGCAGCCCCCTTGATGGCGTCGGGCATTTTCGCTGCATCGTCGCCCATCAGATCAACCATGATCGTCGCGGTACAGGCCAAGGGACGGATGGTGATATCGATTGGGCCTTTGGTTTCCAAACCGCCAACCAATTTATGATGATCAATGATAGCAGTGATATCTGCGTTATTGATGCCTTCTGGCAATTCAGCAGGGTTGTTTGTATCAACGATAACAACAGGGGCACCCGCGTCGACGCCTGCGATGATGTCTGGTTTGTTCAGGTTCCAACGTTTCAGAACAAAGGCCGCTTCTGTATTCGGTTCGCCCAACAATTTTGGCGCAGCCGCAATGCCTTTGACTTCATTTAGGTACCAAGACCAAACAATCGGCGATCCCGTCGAATCTGTGTCGGGGGATTTATGCCCAAAAACCTGTACTGTCATATCTGTCGTCCTTATCGAATATGCTGTTTCGCGCGCCTTATACGGGGCGTTGATGCAAATGTCACCTAGGCAGAATCGCGCAGAAAGACGGGTTTATCTGTCTCGGACATGTCGGGCACATAGGCATAGCCGCCCGCATCGAAATCGCGCAGCGCATCCACGTCGGTAATCCGACTTTCAACGATAAAGCGCGCCATCGCACCACGGGCGCGTTTGGCATAAAAACTCACCACACGGGGACCTTTGGCGTGTTGTTCCAAAAACGTGGGCGTTATCACACGCAGGTTTAAGGCAGAGAGATCAACCGCGCCAAAATATTCTTGGCTTGCGCAGTTCACCAACACCCGATCGCCTGTCGCAGCGGCCTGTTCATTGAGCGCTGTGGCAATCCGATCCCCCCAATAGGCATAAAGCGATTTTGCCCGACCGATATGCAGCTTGCTGCCCATTTCCAAACGATAGGGTTCAATCGCGTCCAACGGACGCAAAACGCCATAAAGCCCCGACAAAATGCGCATGTGATCTTGGGCCCAGCGCAACGCGTCATCATTCAATGTTGCCACCTCAAACCCTTGGTATGTGTCGCCGGCGAACGAATAAATCGCGGCCTTGCGATCTTGGTCACCAAAGGACGCAAACCGCGTCTTGTTTAGCTTGGCCAGATCTTCGGAAATATGCATCAAATCCCGCAGGCCCTTTACCGATAGTGTGCCCGCCTTTTTTGCAAGTTTCGCTGCGTCTTCGGAAAAGATGGGCTCCGTTGTGGCAATCTCTAATGGGGTGGTGTCCAATTTTTTCGCGGGTGATACGACAACTAACATCTTGGCCTCCTGGGTTTTAGGATATCTAGGGTACATGTCCAATGGGTTCAACGTGTTTGACCGTCGCACGTGGGCAAAAGTTTAACTTGATCGATGAAATAACATCCTGTTCAATCCGATGTATCATATCCTCAGGAGGATCACATGAAAGACGCACACCATCGCAGCGCGGGCTATTACACAGAAAACAGCTGTAACATTAATGAGTTCATCAAGTTGACATCGCAAACGCTTGATCCTGCATCTGTCCCCCATGCATGTCACGTGGAAAAAAATGTGCCGATCTATGATATGGTGGCACTTGCGTCCAATTTGGCAGATCCCGATGAACGACGGGCTCTAATGGCGGAATGGGCCGATGTGATGATGAACAGCGCGGGCGTGATTGTGTTAAAATCTGCCTATGCCGACACCGCCCCGATTGATCGCGCGACCACGGTGTTTCGCGATATCATCGCCGAGGAAAAAGCATCAAGCGCGGGTAAAGGCGACCATTTTGCGGCATCTGGCGCGAATGACCGCGTTTGGAATTCGCTGCAAAAACACTGTCTGCGTGATCCCGAAGGTTTTGCGCTGTATTACGGAAACACCGCCATCGCCGCCGCGTCCGAGGCATGGCTGGGCCCGAATTACCAAATGACGGCCCAAGTGAACCAAGTTCGCCCAGGCGGCAAAGCGCAGAAAGCGCATCGCGACTATCATCTGGGCTTTCAATCTGCGGCAGGGGCGGCGCGCTATCCTGCGCATGCGCACAACGTCACTGCGACGCTGACCTTGCAAGGAGGCATTGCCCATTGCGATATGCCGATTGAAAGCGGACCCACGAAACTGCTTCCGTTTTCGCAATTATACGGTGCGGGGTATCTTGGGTTTCACTTGGACGATCATCGCGAACATTTCGAACAAAGCTATATTCAGCTTGCCCTGGAAAAAGGCGATGTCGTCTTTTTCAATCCAGCGCTTTTTCATGCTGCAGGCGAAAACAAAAGCCATGACATCAACCGATTGGTCAATTTGCTGCAAGTGTCGTCCGCATTCGGTCGGGCGATGGAATCGATTGATCGTCGCGCGATGAGCATACGGGTTTTTCCCGCATTGCAATCGTTGAAAAAGAGCGGCGCCTTGACACATCACCAACTTGAGGCCGCGATTGCATCATGTGCCGAAGGCTATGCCTTTCCCACGAACTTGGACACAGATCCCCCAATTGGTGGAAACGCCCCTAAAAGCCAAGCAGACATTCTGCGCGATGCAGTAAACGAAGGATGGTCAGACGCTAAGTTACAGGCTGAATTAGACGCACTTTGCAATCGGCAGATACCCTAAGGCGGCAGTGACGCAGAGGCGGAACACTTATATTAAGGCGTTCTTAGTATTATAAATACACGTTTAGGTTGACTTGCGGAAATTTCGCGCCCATCATTGATTCATTAGAACAATGAAAGTCTCTTGAAATGACCAAATCCGCAAAAGGTTTTTCCGCGTTGAAAGACGCAATGTTTCGCAGGTATTTTTTCGGCGCAGTTTTTGCGACCAATGCGACATGGATCTTTCGGGTCTTGCTGTTGTGGACCGCATGGGACCTGACCCACAGCACAAGCTTTACCGGCATCGTCACCACGATGATGTTGTTGCCCGTCGCACTTACCAGCCCGATCTTTGGAACTTGGGTCGACCGCACCGATCCCGTTCGTTTGTATGCTTTGGTCTCAGTGGGATATTTGTTGTGTCCAGCCACGCTGTTGGTTTTGTCTAATGCGGGCGCCTTAAACAAGGTCGCCGTGTTGGGCATCGCGATATTCTACAGTCTGGTCGTGGCGGTTTTTCAGCCCTTGCGCCAATCCTTGGGACCGCGGTTGACGTCACCAGATCATATCGGATCCGTGATGGTGCTGGCATCCTTGAATCACAACGCAGGGCGCTTGATCGCGCCAGCAATTGCCGGTGTTGTCATCGCCAAGTTCGGGATCAATACCGCCAGCGCTATGTCAATCGCGTTATACGTGCCAAGCATCTTGATTGCCCCCACTTTGATCCTGCGCGCGTCTGAAAATCGGCCAGAAAAGAAAAATTTCTTGCGCGACTTCAGCGATGGCTTTGTCACCGCGTGGACCCATCGACCCATTCGCAAAGCGTTGTTATTGGGCGTCTTTACCTTTGGTCCAATTTCTTCGCTGTCTGAAATGATCACTTTGGTGGCGGACGGCATTTTTGAAAAGGGCGCGCAGGGATTGGGGATGATGACATCTGCCTTTGGTATCGGTGCGCTTGCGGCCTCGGCAACGCAGGTGATGTTGGGCACCGCGCATTTGCACAACAACTTGCTGCGACTGGCGGTGATTATTGTTGGGCTCTTGTCAGGGGGTGTCATGGTAACGGCGGCATCCTTTGAAGCGGCCTTGATTGCAGCGGTCTTGTTTGGGTTTGGCGCGATCATGGCGGCGGTATCCCTGCAAGTGAGCATCCAAGCCAACGTTGCCGATCATATGCGCGGGCGCGTGATGTCTTTGTGGATGATGTCTGCAACCCTTGCCACATCAATCACGGCGGTCGGGATTACGTGGGCGGCCGAATACTTTGGCTTTCAGCCGGTTGCGCGTCTGGTCTTTATAACGGCTTTGGTGATTGTAACGGCACTGGCGTTATACACGCGCGACAGTGATCAACCTGCTTGTGACACAACGTCCAAGAATGCCTGACCAAAACGTTCCGCGCGACGCTCGCCCAAGATCCGTTCAAGGGCGCGATGATCGCGCGGACGCATTTGCGCAACCTTTGCCAACAGAGATGCCGAACAGCTGAGCGGCTTTTCCGTGCCATCCCGCCCACGGGCAAGATCGGCCTGCGCCTCAAGCAATTGATCGTAGAGCGATGCTTCCGACCGGCCCGCAATTTTGCGTCGCGTCGGATGCACACGATCTGCGGCGCCCGTGATCACAGACAAAAACTCTGCCCCATAGGTTGCAAGCTTTTTCGCCCCCACGCCGCTAATGCGCGCCATGTCATCAAGGGTTTGCGGCCGTTCTTGTGCCATTTCGATCAGCGTTTTGTCATTGAACACGATATACGCCGGCACATCCGCCGCCTCGGCCAAAGCGCGGCGTTTTGCCTTGAGAGCGGACAGCAAAGGTGCATCTTCTTCCGAAACAAGCGTTTTCACCTTGGGCGTTTGGCGTGCGGATCGAATGCTGTCCATCCGCAAGGTGATTTTTTGTTCATCGCGCAATATCGGAAGCGCGGCATCCGTCATGCGCAAAGCCCCATGTCGTTCACGGTCGGGACGGATCAGGTCATGCCCCATCATTTGGCGAAATACGGCATTCCACTGATGCGTGCTTAACGCGCGGCCAACCCCAAAGGTCGGCAAATCTTCGTGGCCGCGTGCGCGCACCTTGTCTGTGGCTTTGCCCGTCAGGATATCAATCAGATGCCCCGCCCCAAAGGATTCTTGGGTCCGCAATATCGCCGACAGGGCCATGCGCACATTTTGAGTGCCATCAAATGTTTCAACGGGCGCGTCGCATAAATCGCACTTACCGCAGGCCTCGGTGGTTTCCCCGAAATAGGCAAGCAATGTCTTGCGCCGGCATTCCAAAGCTTCTGACAACCCCAATAACGCGTTCAATCGCCCATGATCTGCCATTCGGCGATCTGCTGGGGCAAGCCCTTCGTCGATTTGCGTGCGCCGCAAACGAATATCTTCTGCACCATAGAGCGTAAAAGTTTCTGCAGGCGCCCCATCGCGACCAGCGCGACCAATTTCTTGGTAATAGGCCTCAATAGATTTCGGAAGATCGGCATGCGCCACCCAGCGGATATCGGGCTTGTCCACGCCCATGCCAAAAGCCACGGTTGCCACAACGATCAACCCGTCTTCTTTTGCAAAACGCGCTTCGACATGTCGGCGGTCATCCGGATCCATACCACCGTGATAAAAACAGGCATTGTGTCCTGAATCCTCTAACGCTTTGGCAAGGCTTTCGGTTTTCGCGCGCGTCGCGCAATATACGATCCCCGATTGCCCTTTGCGGGCATCTGCGAATTCTAGGATCTGTTTTCGAGGGTTGTCCTTGATTGCAAACGCCAAATGGATATTCGGCCGATCAAAGCCACGCAAAAACGTGACAGGCGGCACACCATCGAACAAACGTTCGACAATTTCATCGCGCGTTTCGGCATCAGCCGTTGCCGTGAACGCCGAAAGAGGCACCCCAAGAGTGCGACGCAATTCACCGATCTTTAGATAATCCGGGCGAAAATCATGTCCCCACTGGCTGACGCAATGGGCTTCGTCCACTGCAATCATAGAAATATTGTAACGCCGTAACAGCGCAAACGTGGACGATGATCCCAACCGTTCAGGCGCCAGATACAGCAATTTCAAACTGCCATTTTCAAGTCCGTCGTAAACATATTGCGTTTCTGCGTCCGTATTCGCGGATGTCAGCGCACCCGCCACCACACCAACAGATTGCAGCCCACGCACCTGGTCACGCATCAGTGCAATCAGGGGGGAAATAACCAAAACCACACCCTGCCGCGCCAAAGCAGGCAATTGAAAACACAGTGATTTTCCGCCACCTGTTGGCATAATCGCCAACACATTGTCCCCACGAATGACCGTTTCAACAATCTCTTGCTGTCCAGATCGAAATCCATCGAATCCAAAAACATTCCGCAAAAGATCGGAGAGGTCTGACATCGGGGGGTACGTGTCCTGCTGCTGATAGGTTTTCTTGGGTGTTAGCATATCGCACCGATGGTGTCATCCATCGAAAATCGCAACATGCCGTGATGCAAACCCCGTTCCCCACCGTGTTGAAAAAGGAACAACCCATTGATTTTCGGCACATCTGTCAAAAACGTATTGCGAGATTTATCTTATCGGTCCATAAATATGGCAAAAATGAGGCAATCCGATCCGTTCGGATATTTGGGAAAAGCACAGGCAATGTACCCGTGCACCCCAGTAAGTGAGGAAGAGCATGATCGTTTCGATCATAACAGCGGTTTTGCGCGCGACACTGGTTGCGATTGCAATTTCTATTCCCTCGCTCTTGCTGGTTCCTGCCTCCGAAGACGGATCCTATATTGTTTTACTGGGTGCGTTTTTGATCGGCGGGCTTGTGTGTTTGGAATATTTGAACACCTATCCCTGTCTGTTGGAATTTCGCGAAGCGCCCCCGTTTAACCGTATCCGTTTTGGACATGCGTTTTGTGTCATCCTTGGCACCAGCCTTTTGTTACGCGGTCCTTTGGGCGAAACACCAAGCCCATTGTTAGAAAACATATCGGTAATATTAGGCCATACGTTGGATTTCGAATATTCCCCTGTGCATTTGGTGGTATTGATGCTGCCGCAAAACTTGCCTGCGGTATTTGTGGATGCGATGCGTCTTGCTGCGGGGTTTGGGTTTTTTGTTTCGCTTTTGGTGATCGCAGGGTTTTATACAATCTTGCGCGTTACGAAATGGCCGTTGCCTCATGGATCTTTCAACGTTTGGACAAACCTACCCCTTTTGGACCCAACCACGGGGGGCGATATCGTGGATCGCCTGACCCGCGATGGGCGCATTAACATTGCACTGGGTATTGTTCTTCCGTTTCTATTTCCAGCCGTAATTTTGATACTGAGTCTTGTTTTTGGGCCAGAATTCTTTTTCGATTTGCAATCACTTGCATGGATGTTGATCATTTGGTCGATCATCCCAACAACATGCGCGATGCGTGGAATGGCGATGCTGCGCATTTCTGCGCTGATCCAAAACAAACGCCAAGCCAAGGACCCCAATCACACACTTCAAATCGCCTGAGAGATCCGATGTAGATATTTTGGCCGCGGGGGGGGATTGCGGCGCATGAGAGCGTGCACAAATCTCCCCAACGGTTCAGATCGTGTGGAGCCAGTTAAGCGACGCGATCAGGCCCTTGCTTTCTTGACCATTGCCGCCGAAATCGTTAGGCCGTTGTCAAAGATTTGAAACGCAAGGACGTAATCATATGAGCAACCCCTCAATTCTTATTCTGCCAGGTGACGGTATTGGCCCCGAAGTTATGGCAGAAGTGCGCAAGATCATCGATTGGTACGGCGCAAAACGTGACTTGGTGTTTGACGTATCCGAAGATTTGGTCGGCGGCTGCGCATACGATAAACACGGCACACCATTGCATGATGACACCATGGCCAAAGCCCAAGAGGTCGATGCCGTGCTTTTGGGTGCCGTTGGCGGCCCGAAATACGACGCCCTTGATTTTTCTGTAAAACCTGAGCGCGGCTTGTTGCGCTTGCGCAAAGAAATGGACCTGTATTCCAACCTGCGCCCCGCACAGTGTTTTGACGCTTTGGCGGATTTCTCGTCTTTGAAAAAGGACGTGGTTGCCGGTCTCGACATTATGATCGTGCGCGAATTGACGTCAGGCATCTATTTCGGTGAACCACGCGGCATTTTCAAAGAGGGCAATGAACGCGTCGGTATCAACACCCAACGCTATACCGAATCCGAAATCGAACGCGTTGCGCGGTCTGCTTTTGAATTGGCGCGTCGTCGCAACAACAAAGTCTGTTCGATGGAAAAAGCAAACGTCATGGAATCAGGCATCCTATGGCGTGAAGTTGTACAAAAAGTGCACGACACCGAATACCCAGATGTCGAACTGTCCCATATGTATGCTGACGCAGGCGCGATGCAGCTGTGCCGCTGGCCCAAGCAGTTTGATGTGATCGTTACTGACAACCTGTTTGGCGATTTGCTGTCCGACGCGGCTGCGATGCTGACAGGATCGTTGGGCATGTTGCCATCCGCGTCCTTGGGCGCACCAATGGCAAACGGTCGTCCAAAGGCATTGTACGAACCCGTTCACGGTTCTGCGCCTGACATCGCCGGCCAAGGCAAAGCAAACCCGATCGCATGTATCCTATCCTTTGCAATGGCGCTGCGCTATTCGTTCGATAATGGCGCAGAGGCCGATCGTTTGGAAAAAGCGATTGAAACCGTTTTGGCAAATGGCGCGCGCACGGCCGACCTTTTGGGCGAAGACGGTGTCACTCCGCTGTCCACTTCTGAAATGGGCGATGCGATCCTTGCCGCACTAGACGCAAGTTTATAATGATATAGTGGCAAGGGATATTTCCCTTGCCATCTTTCCCTGATCTATGATTGTGCTATAGTGTTAGCGGAAACATAATCAATAGGCCCCCCGATGTCCCCAAATGCAAAAGGCGCAATTTTCGCCCTGCTTGGTTTTGCAATTTTTTCGGCACATGACGTGATCGTGAAATATCTGGGGTCGCAGTATTCCACATTTCAGGTGATCTTTTTTTCGGTCCTGTTCAGCTTTCCGATGATTTTCACCATGCATTTGCGTGAACGCAGCACAGACAACATGTTGCCAAAACATCCGTGGTGGTCAGCCCTGCGGGTCATCACAACCGTCATCACCGGGATGTCGGCATTTTATGCGTTCTCGGTGTTACCTTTGGCGCAAACCTATGCATTCTTGTTCGGCATGCCGTTGGTAATAACGATCCTGTCTATTCCGATGCTTGGCGAAAAAGTGGGCGTTCATCGCGGTGGCGCGGTGATCGTCGGGTTGATCGGCGTCATGGTTGTATTGCGCCCTGGCACCAGTGACCTGTCGCTTGGGCACATCGCAGCGTTGACTGCGGCCGTGTTCGGCGCGATTGGATCCTTGATCGTACGCAAAATCGGCAGCGAAGAGCGCAACATCGTTTTGCTGATGTATCCAATGTTTGCGAACTTGATCGTCATGGCGGTCTTGATGCCCGCGCACTATGTGCCATTGCAGTTGTTCGATTTGGGTGCCTTGGCTTTGATGGCGATGATGGCCTCTGTCGCGTCCTTGTTTATCATCCTTGCCTATAAAACGGGCGAGGCCGCAGTCGTCGCACCCATGCATTATTCCCAAATGATTTGGGCTATTGTGTATGGATTTTTCTTTTTCGACGAACTTCCCGACCAGATAACGATGTTGGGCAGCGCCATTATCATCAGCAGCGGCATTTACGTCGTATTCCGCGAAGGTCGCATGAAAGCATCCAACACAACGCCCGTCTTGCTTAACCGCAGTCGTGCAGACACGGGGATCATTCCACGGATCAGTATTCTGTCAAACAAAAACGCGAACTAGGATTCCAAGAACCCGTTCAGCTTGGCATCAAGCTTTTTGACCTCAATCGGTTTGGCAATATAGTCATCCATACCCGCGGCAAAGCATTTATCTGCGTCGCCCTTAAGCGCGTTTGCGGTGATCGCAATAATCGGGACGCGCTTTAATCCTTCGCTGGCTTCAAATTCACGGATTTTACGCGACATTTCAAAGCCGTCCATGACAGGCATATGGCAATCGGTCAAAACAACATCATAGTTCTGTTTTTGGATCAGAATAAGCGCCTCACTGCCGTTTTGGGCCACTTCTGCAGAATAGCCCAACAGTTCTAGCTGTTTTTGGATAACGATCTGATTGATTTCGTTGTCTTCCACCACCAAAAGCTTTTTTGTACCGCGCCGTTCGAGTTGATCTTGGGTCAGATCCTCGACCCGCGTGATGGGCTTTACAGGTTCATCATCTGGAACCAAGCCTGATAAAATCCCGATGGACCGCATAATTTCACTTGGCAGCATTGGGAACATTTGCGTCCGGATGACATCATCTTGCAATCGACCCAAGCGTTCCGAACGAACCCCCGTCAACAGCAGGAATTTTGGCGCGTCGACACAGCTGCGAATTTGTTCTTGCCACAGCGCAATATTTGCGGGGCTGTTGGGGGCGATGACAAAAATACTATTGGCAGAAACGTTTACCTGATTGGGATCTATCGCGTCGCCCACATAGACGACACTGAACGACATCCCCATTTTTTCAAAGAACTTATTGATGTTCCACGGCAAGACGCCGCTTTTGTGCGTCACCCAAAGGACATTCACGCCGGAATAATCAATCTGTGATTTTCCAATGTCTTCGGTTGGGTGCGTGACCGGCATTGTGAGCACAACAGTGGTGCCCACATTTGGCGTGCTATCAACGGACAAATGCCCACCCAGCCGTTCAACCAAACGAAGTGTGATAACAAGACCCAAGCCCGTCCCGGACACGCGCCGCGTGCTTGAATGGTCGGCTTGCATAAAGGGTTGAAACAGCTTGGAAAGCGTATCCTCGTCCATGCCAATTCCAGTGTCCTTTAATGTGATGCGCAACCCAGAGGCATGTGACATTTCCACAGATAGGAAGACTTCGCCTTCGCGCGATGTCAGATCTTCGGCAGAATATTTAACGGCATTGGATAACAAATTTAACAAGATTTGCCGCAAGCGTCCCGGGTCGGTCATGATGCGATTGGGCACATCTGGATCAATATACATGCGGATGCGAACATTGAAATCATCGGACATATTTTGCAACGTGACCACGACGCTTTCAATCAAGGGGCGCAACTCGGTCGGGGCAGATACGACTTCTAACTTGCCGGCTTCGATTTTGCTGGTGTCCAAAATGTCATCAATAATCCGCAACAGCGCATAGGCCGAATTGCGGATGATCCCCAACATCCGATTTTGTTCGTGGGTCGGATTCATGGTTTCAAGAACTTCGATCATCCCCACCATGCCGTTCATTGGTGTTCGGATCTCATGGCTCATGTTTGCCAAGAAATCGCCCTTGGCTGTTGCGGCGGCTTCTGCTTTTTCTTGGGCCTCGCGCGATTCATCCTCGGCAGCCATCGACAATTTCGAAAAATAAATCAGTTCCGCGCAAAGAAAGACAGATACAGTCAATTCAAGGGCGCGGTTGATCAACCCCGCCTCTAATGGGCTTTGGATCGTTTCCCATCCAAATAATTCCGGTGCTTTTGACGATAGATCAAAATACAAGATCAGCGCCCACAATATGAGCGGAATAAACACAAAAAAGCTAAGCAACGCTTTTTCGGATCGCCAAGAGAATGACAAAAACGGCATACACATCAGTGGGATAAACAGGATCTCAACCGCAACACCGGGTTGGGCAACAAGACACCCCGCCGACAGTGCCGTAAGACCGTTACATAACCAGATGACGCGGGCCAAAGTTTGATATTTCGACAGGAAGAAAATCAAACAAATCGCATAGGCAAACGTTGCGATCCCCGAAATAACAGCCCCCGCAACATCACCGACAATTATAAAGAAAATCGACCAAAGGCTTGCCGCAATTACGATCACATAGACGGACAATTGGCTGACACGGATGCGTCGTTCTACTTCTCTATTGATATAAGCTTTGGCGTCACTCATCTCATAAAAAATCCTAAACTTGCCCTACAGTTGATGGGCGTTCTAATAAGGTCAAGCGTAAAGGTGAATAAATGTCGTAAATATAAATCCCACGCAGTCATGGTATCGTGTTTAAAACCAAGTATATTGCTGATTTGCCTTGCACTTGTTTTGTAAAAACGTCAAGTTTTCTGCGCATTATAGATGACCAAAGGAATATTCAAATGCGCGCATTGATAGCAATCGACATACAAAATGACTTTTGCCCTGATGGAAATCTTGCTGTGGCACACGGCAATGCAATTATTCCGCGCGTCAATGCAATGATGGACGATTTTGATGCGGTGATTTTGACCCAAGATTGGCATCCGTTGGGGCATTCTTCTTTTGCGTCCTCCCATGCGGATCATGCCGCATTTGATGTGATTGACATGCCGTATGGCGCCCAAGTGCTTTGGCCTGATCATTGCGTGCAAGGAACGCATGGCGCGGCGTTTCATCCGGATCTGAACACAACCCGCGCCGACGTTATCATTCGAAAAGGCATGAATCCTGCAATCGATAGCTATTCCGCGTTTTTTGAAAATGATCACACAACGCCAACTGGTCTGCATGGATATTTGCAAACGCGCGGCATAACTGATTTAACGCTGGTCGGATTGGCAACGGATTATTGTGTCAATTACTCGGCCATTGACGCGGCAGGGTTGGGGTACAAGGTACGCGTTGAATTGGATGCGTGTCGTGCAATTGATTTAAACGGATCGCTTTCCGATGCTCTTTCGGGCATGAAACGCGCAGGGGTGGACATAGCATAATGGTTGATATTGCAACACGGGTTTGGAACCATAAATGGAAAATTGATCCCGTTGTGCGGTCTTTGATCGATACAGATTTTTACAAGCTGCTGATGTGCCAATCCGTGTTTCGCAACAAACCAAACACCAATGTCACCTTTAGCCTGATCAATCGCAGCGACAGCGTAAAATTGGCCGAGCTGATCGACGAAGGCGAATTGCGTGAACAGTTGGACCATATCCGCAGCCTGTCTTTGACCCGCGGCGAAAGCACATGGTTACGGGGCAATACATTTTACGGCAAACGCCAGATGTTCCGATCAGATTTCATGGAATGGTTCGAAAACCTGCGCCTGCCTGATTACCATTTGGAAAAACGCGACGGGCAATATGAACTGACGTTCGAAGGGTCATGGCCCGAAGTGATGATGTGGGAAATTCCCGCTTTGGCCGTTTTGATGGAGCTGCGTGGACGCGCTGTGACAAAACATATGGGGCGGTTTGAACTTCAGGTTCTCTATGCCCGCGCGATGACCAAGCTTTGGGAAAAGATTGAAAGCCTGCGTTCGATCGAAGGGTTGCGCATTGCCGATTTTGGAACGCGGCGGCGGCATTCTTATCTATGGCAGGATTGGTGTGTCCAGGCGATGGTCGAAGGTTTGGGGAATAAATTCATCGGAACCTCCAACTGCTTGATCGCTATGAAACGTGATATTGAGGCAATCGGCACCAATGCCCACGAATTGCCGATGGTTTATTCCGCACTTGCGGAAACCGATACCGATTTGGCACGCGCCCCCTATCAGGTTTTGGCAGATTGGCACGAAGAGCATGACGGAAACCTTCGGATTATCCTGCCCGACACCTATGGAACCAAAGGGTTCTTGGACAACGCCCCCGATTGGTTGGCAGGTTGGACCGGCATCCGTATCGACAGCGGTGATCCTGCAACAGGCGCAGAAATCGCAATCGATTGGTGGAAATCACGCGGCGAAGACCCAAAGCAAAAATTGGTCATTTTCTCGGACGGATTGGACAGCGCCGAAATTCACAAGCTCTATGCCCAATTCGCAGGTCGGGTCAAAGTGTCTTTCGGTTGGGGCACCAATCTAACGAATGATTTCCGTGGCTTGGTCCCGAATGGCGGACTGGACGCGTTTTCACTGGTCTGCAAAGCGGTCTCTGCGAATGGACGCCCCACCGTCAAATTATCGGACAACCCCAACAAAGCGATGGGGCCCAAAGATGAAATTGAACGGTACAAACGTGTCTTTAATGTTGGGCAGCAACGTGCAATAGACGTCACAGTGTGACACCGCCCAAACAAAGGACGCCCGATGTACCCGTATTTCCGCATGATGAAAGAGGCTTTTAAGTTTCGAAAAGCACCAAAATTGGGCATCGGAGAGGCGCATGTTTCGCATCATATGTGTTGGCCTTGGGATTTGGATCCGTGGCGTGAACTCAACAACGGGCGCACGCTTACGCTGTATGATTTAGGGCGTATTCCTTTGGTGCAACGCATAGGCTTGGTGGACGCCATGCGTGAACACAAATGGGGCCTGACCATGGCGGGCGCTTGCGTGCGATACCGTCGCCGCATCCGCATGTTTGAACGCATTGAAATGCGCAGTCGGGCATTGTGTTGGGATGATCGGTTCGTCTATGTTGAACAATCTATGTGGAAACGCGACGGCGAATGCGCAAATCACATCGTGTATCGTGCGGCGTTCCTAGATAAAAACGGTATTTTAAACCCAAACGACATGGTCAAAGCGGTGGGATATACAGGGCCCACGCCACAGGTTCCAGACTGGATCAAAACATGGTCACAGGCCGAAAATCAAAGACCTTGGCCACCGATGCAAGAATAGCTTGCCACAGGCACCCAAATCACGTCTAAATCAAATCAGACAATTGGGGATGTCTTATGGAACAAACGAAACGTATTCGCGGTTGGTTTTTGTATGATTGGGCGTGCCAGCCCTATAATACCTTGATGCTGACCTTTATTTTTGCGCCGTTCTTCGCGGCAACGGCCGTCGAGTTTTATCAAAACTTGGGCCTCAGCGAAGACGCCGCCGACGCGCGTGCGCAAACGCTTTGGTCAAATGCCTTGACCATTGTTGGGTTGCTGATCGGTCTCTCTGCGCCAATCTTGGGTGCGATTGCAGATTCCGCCGGCCGCCGAATGCCATGGATTGGCTTTTTCACCCTACTTTTGATCGCAGGCGGCTTTGCCACTTGGTTTTCTGATCCAAATGGCAGCAATCTGATATTCATGCTGATGGCATTTTGCATCGGCTTTATCGGTGCTGAACTGGCCTATATCTTTGCCAACGCGCAGTTGCCTGAATTGGGCGAGGGCGATGAAATTGGCGCGCTCAGCGGATCAGGATTTGCAACAGGATATGTTGGCGGGGTGATTTCGCTGATTATTGTGCTGACCTTGTTTGTTGCGCAGGGCAATGGAAAAACCGTGATCGGCATTGATCCAATCTTTGGCTTGGACCCACTGACCAAAGAGGGCACACGTTTGGTTGGCCCGTTTGTGGCCGTTTGGGCCATCGTGTTTTCAATCCCCTATTTCCTATGGATGAATGAAGCAGGGCTTGCCCGCACAAAAGCAAGCTTTTCGGTCGCTATGACCCGCCTCAAGGGATCAATCGCCGCGCTCAAAACCCGCAGAAGCCAGCGATATTTCCTGCTGTCCTCTATGTTCTACCGTGATGCATTGAATGGTCTATATACATTTGGCGGCATCTATGCATCGCTTGTATTGAACTGGAGCATCGTCCAGATCGGGACATTCGGCATTTTGGCCGCCATTTCCGCCGCTTTGTTCAGCTGGCTGGGCGGAAAATTTGACCGCCACATGGGGCCAAAGCCCGTAGTGATCAGCGCGATTTTGGTCCTGATCACCGTCAGCATCATCATCGTAAACCTGACCAACACGACATTCTTTGGCGTTGAATTGGCCCAAAGATCAACGCTGCCTGATATTGTATTCTATATCTGCGGATGCGCCATCGGCGGGTTTGGCGGGATCGTACAATCAGCAAGCCGAACCTTGATGGTGCGCCACACGCGCAAGGGCCAAGAAACGCTTGAGTTTGGTCTGTACGGGCTATCTGGTCGGGCGACCGCATTCTTGGCGCCTTTGTTGATCTCAATCGCAACCACTGTGACAGGAAGCGCACGATTGGGCGTTTCCCCGCTGATCGGGCTTTTCATAATTGGGTTGATCCTGCTAACCTTTGTGCATCCCAAAGGAGATGCGGACCAATGGTCAGATACCTAATTATTTTATGTTCGTTATTTGCAATTTCGGCGTGTTCGCCCGCCGCAGAAACTGTTTCGGTGTCACCGAGGCTTAGCTCGAAAGAGGCAAAATATCTGTTTGGCGCAGTGACATCAGGCAGCCAACAGCGTGCCGAACCCTTTGGCAGCTATGCCAAAGGGTGTATCGCAGGGGCAGAACAATTGCCGGAAACAGGCCCCACATGGCAAGCGATGCGATTGTCGCGCAATCGCAACTGGGGTCACCCAGAAATGATTGATTTTTTGAAAAAACTATCCGCCAAAGCGGCCCAACAGCCGGGATGGGACGGAATTTACATCGGTGACATTTCACAGCCGCGCGGCGGCCCTATGCTGTCAGGCCACGCAAGCCATCAAATGGGTTTGGACGCGGATATTTGGATGTTGCCGCCAAACCGTTTGGATTTGTCCCGAAAAGAACGCGAAGACATTTCTTCGATTTCCATGCGCCGCGCGAATGGGGCCTATACCAATGACAAATGGACCCGCCAGCACCATGAAATCATTAAAGCCGCGGCCCAAGACCCGCGCACGGCTCGGATCTTTGTCTTTCCAGGGGCCAAAGTTCAAATGTGCAAGGATGAAAAAGGCGACCGCGCATGGCTGCGCAAAGTGCGCCCTTGGTACGGGCACCACTACCATTTTCACGTCAGGTTGTCCTGTCCGACAGGTACTGCGGGCTGTGTAAACCAAGCCCCCCCGCCCCCGGGTGACGGGTGTGCAGACGCCGAGGTTTGGGTTAAAAACATTCTGAACCCACCAAAACCCGATCCGAATGCACCCAAACCGAAACCGACGCCGCCGCTGACCTTGGCACGATTGCCAAATCAATGTGCGGCAGTGCTGCAATCGAATTGATCCAAAACCCCGTCCCTGCGACGGGGTTTTATTTTTCTTGCCATGGGTCTGAATTTGCCCTAAACGCCGTCCGTCCCCGATGGTCGGGGGCCAAGTCTCCGAGCACCTTGAGAAAACGGATACCAATATGCAAAGACTTCTTCCTGGCGTTATCGCCATGGCTGCCATTGTTGTGGCCTCAAATATACTCGTGCAATTCCTCATTCTTGATGGATTGCTTACATGGGGCGCGTTTACATACCCATTCGCGTTCCTAGTCACCGACCTTATGAATCGCGCTTATGGCCCACAATCCGCCCGCAAGGTGGTATTCGCAGGTTTCATCGTTGGCGTGATCTGCTCCCTAATCGGCAGCCAAATCATGCTGCAAGGGGACGGGTACGAATATGCCGCCGTTGCATTACGCATCGCGGTTGCATCAGGCATCGCGTTTTTGGTCGCCCAACTGGTCGATGTTGCGATTTTTGACCGTATGCGATCAGGCGCATGGTGGCGGGCACCTTTGGCGTCAACAATCATCGGTTCGGCCCTAGATACGACGCTGTTCTTTACCATTGCATTCGCACAAAGCGTTCCGTTCTTTTCCGAAAACGCCAATATGGAAATTTCATGGGCATGGGACGCTATGCCGTTGCTGACCTTTGGGCCGGATGCGCCGCTGTGGGTGTCCTTGGCGATTGCCGATTGGGCGGTCAAAATGGCCATCGCATTGATCGCATTGGTCCCGTTTCGTGTCCTTTCTGAAAAAATTCAAAATGTTGTTACATAAAACATTTTGACATTTTCTGAAACTGTGCCACCATACCTAGTATCGAAACATAGTGAAAGGAGGTGGTCCAGTGTCTAGAGAGGTATTGGAGAGAGGGGTCGGAACAGTTTGGGGGAACGTTAACTAGGGCAGCCCTTAGTGACTTTTTCTACAAGTTGGTGCGCCTAACCGCCCACCTCCGAAGTTCTCGAAGGGTCGTCCGCAATGGACGGCCCTTTTCGATTGCCATCAGGTTCTATAAGATCGCGCCATGTTACGCATTACCGATGATATCAGCATCCAAGACTGGGAACTCAGCGAACAGTTTGTTCGGTCCTCTGGCCCGGGCGGTCAGAACGTGAATAAGGTCAGCAGTGCAGTGGAATTGCGGTTCGAAGCATCGCGGTCCCCATCGCTGCCACCGTTTGTCAAAGCGCGCTTGGAAAAAATTGCAGGCCAAAAATGGACAAAAGAAGGCGCCATCGTCATCTTTTGCGACGAAACGCGGCACCAAGCCCGCAACCGCGAAATCGCACGGGACCGTTTGGTGGATATGATCCAACGCGCGGCAATCCGGCCAAAGCGGCGCATTGCCACCAAACCCACAAAGGGATCACAGATCCGCCGCGTTACCGCAAAAAAAATTCGCGGTGAAATCAAAAAAAACCGTGGCAGTGTCACCGAAGGTTTGGATTAATACTGCCCCGCCCCTGACCCACCTTCTTGCGGCGAAGCTTCGGTTAATGCGCGGAACTGTTGCACCGCCTGCGACGCGGCAGCTGCCATAAATTTGAAATCTGCCCCAACGGTGGTCATATCGTATCCCCAACCTACTGCGCGCGCGGCATATTCGGGCGTTCCACAGTGAAGCGCGCATTTGATCCCTGCGGCTTTGCACACCTGTGCGATGCGTTTGATCGCGGACACAATGCGTTCATCTTGGGGATCCATAGCGGGGGTTAGTTCACCTTGCAGCAATGAAAACGTCAAATCAGCCGGCCCAACATAGATGCCATCCAACCCTGCGGTCGCTGCAATTGCTTCGATGTTGTCAAACGCCTCGCGGGTTTCGACCATGGCCCATGCGATGACCGCATCATTTGACTCTGCCGCGATGTTCCCGCCCAACGCGTATTGGGCGCGAGTCGGACCAAAGCTGCGTTGGCCAAGGGGCGGATATCGCAGATATGATACAAATTCTGCCGCCTGTTCGGGTGTGTTCACCATGGGACAAATGATCTGGGTTGCGCCGGCATCAAGCGCTTTCATAATCATGGCCGGGTCCAACCAAGGCACCCGTGCCCCGATCACAACGCCACTTGCGCGCATGGCTTGGAACATGGGCAAAGCATCGGAATAATCCAATGCGCCATGTTGTAAATCAACGCTGATCGCATCAAATCCTTGGGCCGCCATGATTTCAGCAACAAAGGGATTTCCGATGGAGAGCCATCCGTGCAGCACCGGTTTGCCTTGGGCCCAAATCGATTTTAGAGGATTGGCTTTCATGTCTGAACCTTTTCAATGTTTCAGGCGTAGTTCCGCATGTTTTGATCCAAGTGACAAGCCCCTTGATCGACATCAGCTGTAACACTTAGGCCTGCGCCAACGCTGTGACATGTTCGGCAATCGCTAACGAAGATGTTAAACCCGGGGACTCAATACCAAGCAGCGTGATGATACGATCATCACGGCGTATGACGAAATCTCCGCCTTCGGTTTTTGGTCGGATCCCGACGTAATCGGGCGACAAAGCGCGATCTTGGATATTTGGCCAATAGGATTTGACTGCATCGCGAAACAGATCTTCGGCATCCACATCGACGTCATAATTCGGCGTATCGATCCAGCGTACATTTGGACCCAATCGGCTTTGTCCATTCAGGTCTAAGGTATAATGGATGCCCAGACCATCCTGTTCCGGAACTGGATAAATCAACCTTTGAAATGGCAGTGATCCAGCGATTGAAAAATAATTGCCTTTCGCAAACAGTGCTGGCGGCTTTGGCGCATCTGGCCAATAAGTCGCGGCCAATTGCGGCGCGCCCAGACCTGCCGCATTGACCACCATATCAACACTCATTTCGAATGCCGCGCCCATGCTGTTGCCCGTAACATGCAAACCCTGCGGTGTTCGCAGAATTTGGGACACACATGTCTGTGTTGACAAAACTGCGCCCATCGCTTCGGCCTCGGCAAGTAGGGAAAACAAAAGACCATGCACATCGACGATACCCGTGGTTGCGGACACCAATGCAGAGGTCGCATACAGTTCAGGTTCAAGCGCCATCGCCTGAGCCCCTGAAATCAAATCCAATGTTACACCGTTTTGCGCCGCCGTTTTTTGTAACTTTTGCAAAATTTCGTCTTGGGCAGAATTTGTCGCAACGATCAACTTTTGCGTATTGCGGTGGGGAATGTCATGATCGGCACAATATTGATACATCAGCTGTTTGCCGCGCAGACAAAACCGCGCCTTGGCAGATCCTTGGGGATAATAAATCCCTGCATGAATCACGCCGGAATTTCGGCCGCTGACCTCGGTTCCGATCTGGGCATGCTTTTCAACAATCACGACATCATAGCCCGCCATTGCCAACGCCCGAGAACAGGCAAGCCCAACAACACCTGCACCAATCACCATGACCGATTTTGTCATGCAAAACCCCGCTCGTTCATCGCCATGACCATAGGCCACAAACAAACGCCAGTTCAACGAATTTTCGAAACCGCTTTATCGTTTACCTTGTCTGAGATCTTTCATAGGTTAGCGCGGAAAAGACAAAGGGATAGCAAATGACTGATGTATTGCATGCGTTGCCGCGTTCGTTCCATTCAGGTGTCCATTCTGGCATTACCTCGGTGTGTTCGGCACATCCGATTGTGATCAAATCGGCGCTCTTGCATGGGCGGGACACACGTACCCCCGTTTTGATCGAGGCGACCTGTAACCAAGTCAACCAAGATGGTGGATATACAGGCATGACACCTGCCGATTTTCGCGATTTTGTATTTCGCATTGCCGATGAAATTGGTTGTCCACGCGAACAGATCATTCTGGGGGGTGACCATTTGGGGCCAAACCCGTGGAAAGACCTGCCTGCGGACGAAGCTATGAACAAGGCAGAGGCTATGATCGTCGCCTATGCACGCGCGGGGTTTACCAAGCTTCATCTTGATACGTCGATGGGATGCGCAGGCGAACCGGTTGCGCTTGACGATGCGACGACGGCTGCCCGTGCCGCAAGATTGGCGGCAGCGGCGGAAACGCAGGCGATGCCTGTACCCCCCGTGTACATCATTGGCACCGAAGTTCCCGTTCCGGGTGGGGCTGATCACGCACTGGACGTGATTGAGTTAACCACGCCTGCCTCTGTCGCTACAACGATCGAAGTGCATCGCAACGCGTTTTTGGAACTGGGTCTGGCCGACGCATTTCGCCGTGTGATCGGCGTCGTTGTCCAGCCCGGTGTTGAATTCGGCCATAGTGACGTTATTCATTTCGATGCCGCAAAGGCCAAGGCCCTTTCAAAAAGCTTGGGCAATCATCCCAATTTGGTTTTCGAAGCCCATTCCACGGACTATCAAACCACCGCCAATCTACGCGCGTTGGTGAATCACGGTTTTGCAATTCTAAAAGTTGGACCTGGGTTGACCTATGCGCTGCGCGAGGCTCTGTATGGATTGGACGCGATTGCAGATATTTTGGACGGTCAGACGCCGCGAAACAAACTGATGACTGCGATGGAAACCGAAATGCAATCTGCGCCAAACAACTGGGCAAAATACTATTCCGGAAGCGAAGCCGCACAATTCTTTCAACGCCATTACAGCCTGTCGGACCGCATTCGCTATTACTGGGGGACCGATGGCGCGAAACAGGCCGTTGATCGCGTGTTCGCGCGTCTCAAAAACCGCAAAATACCCGCGCCGTTGATTGGTCAATTCTTGGGCGGGCTAAGCGTGCAAGATGATGATCCTGATGCAGAAACGGTTTTGATCCGTGCGGTGCAAGATGTTTTGGTAAAGTATCACGCGGCAATTATCGGTTAGAGAAATTGCATCGCAGACTGCATCAAGTAAACCAAAACTGGTCTGCCTTGCAGTGCCGCTAAACATGTAAAAAGGGCCAGCGTCGCGCCGGCCCTTTTTCAATTTCTTGTAAACTCAGATCTGGGCGAGTTCCTGTTCCAAGTCCTTCATCTCGGCCCCGCCTGCCATGAGGCGACGAATATCTTGGCTTTCGATTTCGGCCTTGGGGCCTGATCCAATAACCTGACCCAATGCCAAGAATGTGTACCGATCTGCGACAAGCTTTGAATGGATTTCGTTATGCGTGATAAAGATGATCGCAATGTCACCGCGGGCGCGCACACGTTTGATGGTTTTCAAAACTTCCATCTGTTGTTTTTGACCCAACGCAGATGTCGGTTCGTCCAAAATCAAAACCTTTGCCCCGAAATAAATCGCGCGGGCGATGGCCAGGGTCTGACGTTGTCCCCCTGACATCGTGCCAACCGCTTGGGTCGGGTCAGAGAAATCAATCCCGATCTTTAGCATTTCATCATGCGCGATTTGGTTCATTTCATCCATGCGCAGAATGCCAAATTTGGACTTCAATTCGCGCCCCATGAAAAAGTTCCGCGTCACGCTCATCAATTGATTGATCGCCAAATCTTGATACACGGTACCAACCCCTGCAGATGCAGCATCGCGGGGATTGCGAAATGTTCGGGCCTTGCCATCGATATAGATCGTACCACTGGTGGGTTGATGAACGCCTGACAAGATCTTGATCAAGGTTGACTTGCCTGCGCCATTGTCCCCCAACAGAGCATGCACTTCACCCGGGTACACATCCAGATTGACGCCATTCAACGCCATAAAGGGGCCAAATTGTTTGACGATGTTTTCAACGCGCATATAAGCTTGTTGTGTCATGATCAAATCCCCCCTGTGATACGTTTGCGAATGCGTTCGTTTGCAAACACAGCAGCCAACAACACGGTGCCAACGAAGACACGGAACCATGCGCCATCGATCCAAGGGATAAAGAACACAGCGTTCGCCACGAGACCAAAGGTCACCGCACCAAAGATCACGCCAATAATCGATCCAAAGCCGCCGGTCATCAAAATACCGCCCACAACCGCGATTGCGATGGCTTCGAGCTCTTTGAACATACCCTTAGCCGCGTCAGATGAGTTGGTATCAAACACCTGGCATGTGGCAAAAATTGTCGCACAAAAGGCCGAAAACATGAACAAGCCGATTTTAACGCGATCGACAGGCACACCATTGGCGCGCGCGCTTTCTTTGTTATCACCAGTCGCGTAAATCCAGCTGCCCAATTGCGTTTTTGCCAAAACGAACCATGCAGCGCCCGCAATAATAATGAACCACAGCAACCGCGCATCAAAGCCTGTCACCCACATTTCCATTTTGCGGTTGATGTTCAAAAAGCTTAGGTAATCAATCATCGCAATGGTTTGTTCACGGGTCATATCGCCCGTCATTTCCACACCGGCCGAGATCTTTGTTCCGATCCAGTACCACGCGCTAAAGAACCATCCGAATACTTCGCCCCCCATAAGATCGGCAAACCAGCTCTGTTGTTTGAAATCAGGCAGGCCGGAAACGTTGGTGTTTTGGTTGATCAAACGAAAGCACACTTCGGTTAGACCGCGCAGGAAAAACCAAAAGGCCAAGGTGACAATAAAGCTTGATAGACCAGATCGAACGACAATGTTGCCGATCAACCATCCAAAAGCCAAGGTCATACACAAGGTAATGAGAAACGCCAAAAATGGCGTTGCTTCGCCCATGCCAAAGGGCAGACCCCATTTCATCATCAATGCGATCGACATACCTGCAAAGGCAATCATCGGCCCAATTGACAGGTCAAATTCACCCGCAATCATTAACAAGGCCGCGCCAACGGCAATGATGCCAAGCTGTGAAATAATTGCGATGTTATTCTTTAAACCAAGCGCGTTAAACGCTTTACCTTCGGACGCGACTGCAAGGGCTAAAATGATGATGATCATCACGATGAACGACCCAATTTCTGGGCGTCGAACCATACGTCTTGCCCAAGATTCCCTTTGCAGGCGGTCAGATTCACTCCGTTCCGACATGGTTTCCCCGTTTTATAATTATGAGTTTCTATTTTGAAAACAGGCGGGACAATGCCCGCCTGCCCAGTTTAGACTATGAAATGCAAATTAGCGGTTTACACCTGCTTGGCTTGCGACTGAATCTGCGTTTGACGCATCAACAAAGCCTGGGCCTGATGGGATGTTCGCACCTGGCAGCATGCCTGCGTTTGTGTTGTACAGGTGAAGGACGATCACAGGCATGTAGCCTTGCAAACGTTGTTGTTGGTCAATGGTGAACGCCGCATCACCCGCTTTGATCATGTTCATGACTTCTGGTGATAGGTCAAAACATGCCAGATGCACTTGTGCGCCAACATCTTTGATCGCTTTGTTTGCGGCCGCACATACGTGTGGACCAACAGCCAAAACGCCATCAATGGATGGATCTGCAGACAATGCAGCCGCTGTACGTGTTTCGATTTGTGTTACGTCGTTTGATACGTCGATCATGTTTAGATCGCCACCAAGACCCGAGAAGTATCCTTCGCAACGGTCAACAAGCGCTGTGTTGAACGCTTCTTGGTTCAAACATAGGCCTTTGGTAACGCCTTCTGCTTTCGCACGCGCACCTGCTTTTTCACCGGCAAGACGCTCTGGCTGACCGACGTGCATCAACGCGCCAACAGCTGCAGAAGATTCAAGACCAGAGTTCATGGTAACAACAGGGATACCTGCATCCGCTGCAGCGCGAATCGCACCGCCCAGCGCATCCGCGTCAGGAAGCGACACGATGATACCATCTGGGTTTGATGCTGCTGCGGCTTCGATCAATTTGGCCATGCCTGACATGTCGCCAGATGGGTCAAAGTTGTATTCAAATTCTGCGCCGATCGCTGCCGCGGCATCACGGCCACCTTTTTCAACGACTGGCCAGAATGGGTCAGTCCCTTGTGTGTGGGTGATCATAACATAGCGTTCTGCGAATGCGGAACCTGCCATAACAGCCATTGCCGCAGTCGCGAGTAGTAATTTTTTCATTGTCTTCTCCCTAATTGTGGCAACGGCCATTTTTTAACAGCTCTTGTCGCCTTTTTCATCAGCGGACCACCCGTTCGATGGTCCGCGATACCGCTAACAAAGCACCAATAGGGAAAGCTGGCAAGAAATTTCTAATTAATCTGGCGATTAATTATTTTCCTAACCCGCCATTTAAATTTTGCTTTTCCAGCCTGCCTCAAAATGGACCGCTTGGCCTGTTTGCGCAGATATTTGCGCAGCTTGCCCCATGCGCACCGCCCAGATGCCATCGATCAAATCAACCTCGGGCGTTCCGCCGTTGCGCACGATATCCAAGAATTTTTGGTGCTGATAAAACGTAGATCCGTTGTGATCCCCTGCCGCCAAAATCGTTGGATCAACGGGAACCTCACGTTCAATCGGACCTTTGGGATTGCGCGGGCTTTCGATGACTTTGGGTGTAGGGGGGGCGCCCAAGGTGTCCACTGGCCAGAACCGCTGAGGTCCGGGAACCAAAGCTTCGATCTTGCCAATTGGGCCGACTGCGGAAATCTCTTCTTGATACTTGGATCCTTCGGCGAACATGCACAGTTCCAACATCGCGCGCATACCGTTTTCAAAATCAACAATCACATACCCGTTGTCCCAGATATCCGATGTCTTACCGCCATAGACCTCATCAAGGTGATTTACAGATTGCCCGCCAGAGGCCATCACACGCACAGGATCAGACCCTGTCAACACCCGCATCAGATCAAAGAAATGACAACATTTTTCGACGAATGTGCCGCCGCTGTTTTCGTTGAAACGGTTCCAATCGCCAATCTTTTCCAAAAACGGAAACCGGTGTTCGCGAATGGACAGCATCTTTAGTTCGCCAACTGCATCTTTTAACCCATGACGCAACGCGGTGATCGGGGGCATATAGCGGTATTCCATCGCGACCCAGACAGGGGCGGAATAGGTTTCTTTGAATGCAATGATGCGCTCAATATCGGAAACCGCCGTGAACAAAGGCTTTTCAACCAAAATTGGACGGTGCCGCGAAGCAGAGATTTGTTCCAACTGGGACAAATGCATATGGTTTGGCGATACGATCACCAGACAATCCACATCATCGCGCGATAGCAATTGGTCGATAGAGTCGCAAAACGCGGCATCGGGGGCAAGGCCCGCCGCAATATCGCGCATACCTGCATCGGGTTCATAAATGGCCGTGACCGCTGTATTTGGAAGCAAAGCAATATTTTTCAAATGCTCTTGGCCCATCATGCCGCAGCCGATCATTCCGTATCTGGTAACTTCACTCATTTGTTGTCCTATTTAATGCGCGCAACGTATTGCGCCACGTTTGTGTTGATCCAACTGTACGAAAATTCGACAGGGCGATTATTTTGATCCATGCTGGTACGCAAAACACAGATCGTTTGGGTGTGCGGGGCCATTCCGAATTCGTCAGGCGCCCAGTCCGGTACATCACGAAGCGTCAATCGATCCTCGGCCGATGCGATCCAGATATTAAACTTGCGTCGATACATGACATAAAGAGCATCTGACAGATCTTCGGTCGTGGGTTGGCGGCAGACACCCGCGTCTAGAAAGATTTCTTCCAACACAGCGGGGGTGCCATTTAGATACCGAACACGTCTGATTCGGTGCGCGTTCGGATCACGCGATGAATTGATCCAGTCTTTTGGTTTTTCCGCGGTCCCAATTGACAGCACTTTTGCGGTTGGCAATCCGCCCCCTGCGATCAACTCAACACGAAAGAACGAATAGATGGATGACATCTGCGCCTGCGCTTTGATGTAGTTTCCAGACCCGTGAATGCGTTGAAGCGCGCCTTTGCTTTCCAGATCAGCAAGCGCCTTGCGCAACGTACCAACAGAGATATCAAGCGACTTTGCCATGTCCCGCTCAGGCGCAAGGCGTTCGCCATCCACCAGCCGACCCGCCGCAATATCACGGATCAGCATCTCACTGATTTGCACATATTTCGGTAATGATTGGCCGATGGACATTTTCTGACTCATAAAATTGATACACTATTGATTTACATCAAATTGGGTGGTACGCAAGTAGAAAATAACGAACTAGACAGGGACTGCACGCATGACAGTTGTGCCCATTACATCACCAGATTTGGATGCCGTTGAGGTATCATGGTTTTCCGCACTGTGTTCGGACGATTACCAATTCTTGGGCGTACCTGATGGCAATCTCCGGTCATCTTGGGAACATTGCAGCGCCATCGTCAAAGAGGCCGAGGCGCAAGGCTTTCGCAACATCTTGTGCCCATCATCCTATCAAGTTGGCCAAGACACGCTAAGCTTTGTTGCGGGCTGCGCACCCATTACAGAAAACATCAACATGCTGGCCGCGGTGCGGTGTGGTGAAATGCAGCCTATCATGTTGGCCCGCACGATTGCGACGCTGGATCACATGATGAAAGGTCGTTTGACCGTCAATATCATCAGCAG